>Ga0222428_100066_pt1 | contig 200298 bp, 184 predicted proteins | sample 2B5Ametagenome_FD_182471 | JGI IMG/M metagenome (GOLD analysis project Ga0222428, IMG submission 182471) | Enriched microbial communities from leaf-cutter ant dump, University of Wisconsin, Madison, United States - 2B5A (version 2) | ecosystem: Environmental > Terrestrial > Nest > Insects nest...
CGTTGGCCAGGTCGTCCGCCGCGCCGATGCGCGTGTGGATGGCGTCGATGGGTCCCAGGCGGCAGCTCGCGGCGGGCACATGGCTGCCCATGCTGGCCAGCAGCACGATCAGCGCCACCTGCCGCATGTAGGTCGACTTGCCGCCCATGTTGGGGCCGGTGATGATCTGCATGCGCGTGTTGGCGTTCAGGCGCGTGTGGTTGGCGATGAAGCTGCCCGACGAGGTTTCGGCCAGCCGCGCCTCCACCACCGGGTGGCGGCCGTTCTCGATCTCGATGCAGGGCTCGGGCACGAACTGTGGCGCGCACCAGTTCAGCGTGAGCGAGCGCTCGGCCAGGGTGCACAGCACGTCCAGCGTGGCCAGCGCATGGGCCAGGCGGGTGAGGGCGGGCACGTGGGGCTGCAGCCGGTCCAGGATCTGCTCGTACAGCCACTTCTCGCGCGCCAGCGCACGCTCGCTGGCCGACAGGGCCTTGTCCTCGAAGGCTTTCAGCTCGGGCGTGATGAAGCGCTCGGCGTTCTTGAGCGTCTGGCGGCGGCGGTAGTCGCCGGGCACCTTGTCCACGTGGCTGCTCGTCACCTCGATGTAGAAGCCGTGCACCTTGTTGAACTGCACGCGCAGGTTGGGGATGCCGGTGCGGGCCTTCTCGCGCGTTTCCAGCTCCAGCAGGAAGTCGTCGCAGTTGGTCTGGATGGCGCGCAGCTCATCCAGTTCGGTATCGAAGCCCGCGGCGATCACGCCGCCGTCGCGCACCAGCGCGGCCGGTTCCTCGGCGATGGCCGCGCACAGCAGGTCGGTGCAGCCCTCGGGCGGGTGCAGGTGGCTGAAGATTTGAACCAGATAGGGCTCTGGCGCTTGTCCAGAAAGCGCCAGCAGCTCTGATTTCTGTAGCGTCTTGCACAGCGCGACCAGTTCGCGCGGGCGCACCTGGCGCAGCGCGGTGCGGGCGGTGATGCGCTCCACGTCGCTCACGCCCTTGAGCTCGCCGCGCAGCTGCATCCAGGGGCCGCTGCCGCCGCGTGCGCCGCCAGCACCACCTGCATTTCCCATCAGTGCGGTGGTGGCCGCCAGGCGCTGGCGGGCCTCGGTGCGGTCGCGGCGCGGCTCCAGCAGCCAGGTCTTGAGCAGGCGGCTGCCCATGCCGGTCATGCAGGTGTCGAGCAGCGAGAAGAGGGTGGGCGCGTCCTCGCCGCGCAGGGTCTTCACCAGCTCCAGGTTGCGCCGCGTGGCGGCGGGCAGGTCGATGAGGTCGTCGTCGCGCTGCACCTGCACGTTGTGCACGTGGGTCAGCGTGCGGCCTTGCGTGTGCTCGGCATAGGCCAGCAGGCCGGCGGCGGCGGCATGCGCCTCGCCCAGGTCCTGCGCGCCCCAGGCCAGCAGGCTGGCGGCGCCCAGGTTTTCCAGCAGCTTGCGCTCGCCCAGGGCGCTGTCGAACTGCCAGTCGGGCCGCGGGCTCATGGGGCAGGCGAAGGCACCGCCCTGGCGCAGCGCCTGCAGCTGCTGCTCGAAGCGGTCCGTCACGCCCGCGCTGTAGATCAGCTCGCTGGGCGCCACGCGCGCCAGCCATGCGCCCAGCTCGTCGCTGGCGCATTCGGCCAGGAACACGCGGCCCTGCGTCACGCTCAGCCACGCCAGGCCGCAGCGCGCGCGGGGCGCCTGGTGCACGGCCATGAGCAGCGATTCGGCCTTGTCGGACAGCAGCTCCGTGTCCGTCACCGTGCCGGGCGTCACCACGCGCACCACCTTGCGCTCCACCGGGCCCTTGGCCGCGCCGACCTCGCCCACCTGCTCGGCGATGGCGACGGATTCGCCCATCTTGATGAGCCGGGCCAGGTAGTTTTCCAGCGCGTGGAAGGGCACGCCCGCCATCACCACCGGCTGCCCGCCCGACTGGCCGCGCTGCGTGAGCGTGATGTCCAGCAGGCGCGAGGCCTTCTCGGCGTCCTGCCAGAAGACCTCGTAGAAATCGCCCATGCGGTAGAACAGCAGCGTGTCGGGGTGCCCCGCCTTGAGCGCGAGGTACTGGGCCATCATCGGCGTGTGGTGCTCGTACGTGTCGGACATGCAGTGAGGGAGGGCGGCGGCGGAATGAGGCGTGGACTGTAGCAGTTCACCATGGGGTTTCCCCTCAGGGCGTTGCAGGCAAGTTTTGCGTCTCTGTTACGTTTTGACATACTCTTGGATGTATGCTGGCAGCCTGGCTGTGACCGTTCGCGCCCGCCCGGGCTGCGATGCCATTCCAACCCCAGGATTCAGAGGTTCCAGACCCCCGTGATCTCGTCCGAACTGTTGACCGATCTTCTCGCGCCTGCCAGCGACGGCGTCATCGAGCCCCTGGCGCAGGCGCGCCTGCAGGCCCTGGTCGATGCCGTGCCCGTGGCGTTGATGGAGTTCCGGTTGCAGCACGGGCGCCTGCTGCTGCTGGCGGCCAACGCGGCGGCGCGCCGCATGCCGGGCCTGGGGGCCGTGCGCAAGCCGGGCGCGGACGCGAGCGAGGTGTTCGACCTGCTCGCGGACACGCCGCTGCTCGACCAGTTGCAGGGCGTGGTGCAGGTGGGAGCGCCGCTGGACTGCCGCAAGGTGGTGCGCGAAACCGGCCGGCTGCTGCTGGCCTGGGACCTCTCGGCGCGCCGGGTGACCAGCGACTGCATCGTGGTCACGGTGCGCGATGCCACCGAGGCCGAGACCCTGCGCGGCGCCCTGGCCGCCGCCGAGCGCTCGCTGGAAGACGTGCGGCGCGAACTGCGCGAGCAGACCGAGGTCTTCAACACCATGGAAAGCATGGCCCGTACGGGCCACTGGCGCCGCATCGAAGACCCTGGCGAGACGGTGCTGCTGTGGTCGCCCGGCCTGTGCGACATCGCGGGCTTCGAGCGGCAGGAATGGCTGGACCCCGAGCGGGCCGTCAGCGGCATCCTCCCCGAAGACCGGCCGGTGTTCAACCAGAAGCTGCGCGAGCAAGGCGCGGGCGGCGACGTGGAATACCGCTGGCGCCGCCCCGACGGGGAGGTGCGCTGGATGCGCTCGCGCGTGCAGCACACGCTGCCGCGCGACGGGGTGCGGGTCATCATGGGCGTGGTGCAGGACGTGACGGAGGAGCATCGCGCGGCCGAGCAACTGCGCGAGCAGCTGCTGTTCATCCAGCGCATCGCCAGCCGCATTCCAGGCTTCATCTACGAATACCGGCTGCATTCCGACGGCGCCACCAGCGTGCAGTACATCAGCGATGCCGTGCGCGAATTCATGGGCGTGGAGCCGCACGAGGTCACGGCCGACCACGGCGTGCTCATGCACCGCGTGCTGCCCGAAGACCTGCCGCAGGTGCAGCGCTCGGCCATCATGTCGGTGCGCAAGCTCGTGCCCTGGCAGTGCGAATACCGCGTGCGCATGGCCGACGGCAGCGTGCGCTGGCACATGACCAACGCGGTCCCGCACCGCGAGCCCGACGGCTCGGTGGTGTCGCATGGCTTCACCATGGACATCACGGACCGCAAGCGGGCGGAGCAGGAGATCGAGCGCCTGGCGTTCTACGACGCGCTGACGGGCCTGCCCAACCGCCGCCTGCTGCTGGACCGGCTGCAGCGCTCCATCGCCGCATGCCAGCGCAGCCGCAACCTGGGCGCGCTGCTGTTCATCGACCTGGACAACTTCAAAGACCTCAACGACACCCTGGGCCACGACATGGGCGACCGCCTGCTGTCCCAGGTGGCCGCCCGCCTGGTGGGCAGCGTGCGCGAAGCCGACACCGTGGCGCGCTTCGGCGGCGACGAATTCGTGGTCATGCTCGACACCCTGGCGCCCGAGATGCACAACGCCGCCTCCCAGGCGGAAACCGTCGCGGAAAAACTCCTGGCCAGCCTGAACCAGCCCTTCGACCTGGACGGCGCCCAGCACTACAGCACCCCCAGCATCGGCATCACCCTGTTCGGCGACGAACGCCTGACGGTGGACGAACTCCTCAAACGCGCCGACCTGGCCATGTACCAGGCCAAGGCGGCCGGGCGCAACACCCAGCGCTTCTTCGACCCGGACATGCAGGCGGCCGTGAACGCCCGCTCCAACCTGGAAGCCGACCTGCGCCAAGGCCTGGCACGCGGGGAACTGCTGGTGCACTACCAGCCCGTGGTGGACCACCAGGCCACCCTGCTGGGGGCCGAAGCCCTGGTGCGCTGGCGCCACCCCCAGCGCGGCATGATCAGCCCCGGGGAATTCATCCCCCTGGCCGAACAGACCGGACTGATCCTCCCGCTGGGCCAATACGTGCTGCAGACCGCCTGCGAACAACTGCAGCGCTGGAGCGGACAGCCGGAAACGGCCCACCTGAGCATCTCGGTGAACGTGAGCGCACGGCAATTCCGCCAGGCGGGCTTCGTGGCCGAAGTGCTGCAAACGCTCAGGAACCACAACGCCGAGCCCGGCAAACTCAAGCTCGAACTCACGGAAAGCCTGCTGCTGGGAGACATCGAAGACACCATCGCGCGGATGGTGCAGCTCAAGAGCGAAGGCGTGGGGTTCGCGCTGGACGACTTCGGCACGGGCTACTCCTCCTTGAGCTACTTGAAACGCCTGCCGCTGGACCAGATCAAGATCGACCAGAGCTTCGTGCGGGACGTGCTGACGGACCCGAACGACGCGGCGATCGTGCGCACGATCCTGGCGCTGGCCAGGAGTCTGGACCTGGAGGTGGTGGCCGAGGGGGTGGAGACGACGGGGCAGCTGTCGTTTCTGAGGCTGCACGGGTGCGAGGGGTTCCAGGGTTATCTCTTTGGCCGGCCAGGACCGGCGGAGGACATCGATGCCTTTCTGTACCCCGCGCGCTGAGAGCGCGCGTTCCAGGAGGCATCCTGCGGGAGGGGGCGGATGAGGCGCGTGGGCGAGGGCGTTGGCGTGTTCCTCGACAAGGTGCTGGACCGCAACGCCCCCGGCGCCCGGGGCCTGCTGCTGGTGGCCGTGCTGGCGCTGCTGGGGGCCTGGCTGGTGGTGCAGGGCGCGGTGCACTGGCGCGCCGGCGAGCGCACGGTGGAGCGCGCGCGGCACCTGCAGCAGGCGGCCGATGCGCTGCTGAGCCAGACGATGGGCGGCGGCATGCTGGGCGCGGTCTCGCTGCTCGGACTGAGCGAGCCCCTGCTCAAGGACATGGCCCTGGGCAGGCTGCCCCCCGACGATCCCGGCGCGCTGGCCCGCCTGGCGGTGGCGCGGGGCCGCTTCCTGGTGGACGGCGTCTACGTGATGGCGGCGGACGGCACCGTGGTGGCGCACGAGACCAGCGAGGACCGCTCCACCGGCGTGAACCTCGGATTCCGCCCCTATTTCCAGCAGGCCTCCAAGGGGGCCAACAATGCCTACGCGGCGGTGGGCACCGGCACGAACGAGCGCGGCCTGTACTACGCGGCGCCGCTCTACGAAAGCGACACGCCGGCCAGCGCCATCATCGGCGTGGTGATGTTCAAGGTGGGCTTCGAGACCGTCGACGGCCTGCTCCGGCGCCTGGGCCTGCCCGCGGTGCTGCTGTCGCCCCAGGGCGTGGCGTTCTCCTCCACGCAGCCGGAATGGCTGTTCGCGGTGGCGCCGCCGCTCACGCAGGCGCGCATCGACGCCATCCAGGCATCGCGCCAGTTCGGCCGCCACTTCGACAATGGCGTGGCCTCGGCCCTGCCGTTCGCGCCGGATGCCGGCGAGGTGGTCCTCAACGGCGCGACCTACGCGGTGGAGCGCCGCAGCATCGACTGGAACGATCCCGGCGGCCAGTGGCAGCTGGTGGTGCTGGACGACATCAGCAACCTGATGGCGCCCACCCTGCGCTGGCAGGTGGGGGGCGCCGCGTTCGTGCTGCTGTGCCTGCTGGGCCTGCTGCTGCTCGACCTGCTGCGCAGCCGGGCGCGCGTGGCGGCAGCGCTGGAGCGCTTTCGCGTGCTGGGCGCTGCGCTGGAGAGCAGCCCGGTCGCCGTGATCATCACCGACGGCGACGGCCGCATCGACTGGGTCAACCCGCAGTACGAGCGCAAGACCGGCTACACGCTGCAGGAGGTGCAAGGCCGCAAGCCCTCGCTGGTGGCCAGCGGCCAGACGCCCTCGCAGACCTACCGGGCGATGTGGTCGGCACTGCTGTCGGGCAAGTCCTGGCAGGGCCATTTCGTGAACCGCCGCAAGGACGGCAGCATCTACCACGACGAGGCCACGCTGTCGCCGGTGTTCGACGCGCGCGGCAACCGCATCGGCATCGTGGGGCTGCACGAGGACGTGACCGAGCGCATCCAGGCGCACAAGGAGCTGGAGCGGCGCGAGCGCCTGCTCAACGAGCTGCTGGAGCAGCAGACGGCGATCTTCGACAACGCGCCGCCCATCGTGCTGGTGTGCGACGGGCAGTTCCGCCAGTTCAACCCCGCGTTCGTGGAGCTGATGGGGGGCACGGCCTCGCAGCTGCTGGGCCTGGGCGTGTCGGTGCTGTTCGGCGGCGGAGGCGGCTTCGATGCCTTTGCCGCCCGCGTGGCGCCGGGCATGGCCGAAGGCCGGGCGCTGCGCGAGACCGCCGTGCTGCACCGCCTGGACGGCAGCCGCTTCGACGCGCGCCTGGCGGGCCGCAGCCTGCACGTGGAGGGCGCCGCGTCCTCCTCCATCTGGGTGATCGAGGACGTGAGCGAGGCGCGCCAGGCCGAGCGGGCCATGCAGGAGGCCCGCGAACGCCTGGAGCTGGCGCAGGAGGCCGGCAAGATCGGCGTGTTCGACGTGGACCTGGAAGCGGGCACCGCGCTGTGGAGCGACAAGCTCGTGGCCATGATGGGCCTGCCACAAGGCTTCGTACCGAAGGGGCTGGATGCCTGGAGCGACTGCCTGCACCCCGACGACCGGGGCCCCGCCCGGGCGCGCTACGCCCAGTGGCTGGCCGGGGCCGAGACGCACGTGCGCGACTCCTGGCGCATCGTGCGGCCCGACGGCGAGGAGCGCTGGATCCTGTCCGCCGCGCGCATCTTCCGCAACGCGGCCGGCCGGGCGGTGCGCGTGGTGGGCGTGAACGTGGACATCCACGACCAGAAGCTGCTGGAGGCCCAGGTGGCCGAGCAGCTCGGATTCCGGCAGGCGCTGATCGACGCCATCCCCGTGCCGCTGTTCTACAAGGACGCCGACGGCCGCTTCATCGGCGTCAACCACGCCTACGAGGAGGCCTTCGGCGTGCGCAGCGGGGAGCTCATCGGCAAGACCGTGCTCGACCTCGCCTTCCTCGCACCCGAGGCGCGCGCGCGCTTCGACGACTACAGCGCGCAGGTGATTGCGGGCGCGCAGCCGGTGCACATGGAGGTGGACCTGCCCTATGCGGACGGGCAGATCCACCACACGCTCTTCTGGCTGCACGGCTTCAAGCGGCCCGACGGCTCGCCGGGCGGCGCCATCGGCACCTTCGTGGACATCACCGACCGCCAGCGCGCCGAACAGGAGCTGCGCCACGCCAAGGAGCTGGCCGAGGAATCCACCGCGCTCAAGTCCAACTTCCTGGCCAACATGAGCCACGAGATCCGCACGCCGATGAACGCCATCATCGGCATGTCGCACCTGGCGCTCAAGTCGGGCCTGTCGCCGCGCCAGCACGACTACGTGAGCAAGATCCAGCAGGCGGGCCAGCACCTGCTGGGCGTGATCAACGACATCCTGGACTTCTCCAAGATCGAGGCGGGCAAGCTCACCGTGGAGAAGCAGCCCTTCGTGCTCGACCGCATGCTGGAGAACGTCTCGGACGTGGTGGGCTACAAGGCCGGCGCCAAGGGGCTGGAGCTGGTCTGCGACGTGGCGGCGGACGTGCCGCCCAACCTCGTGGGCGACTCGCTACGGCTGGGCCAGATCCTCATCAACTTCGCCAACAACGCCATCAAGTTCACCGAGCAGGGCGAGATCAGCATCGCCGTGCGCATGCTGGAGGACGCGGGCCCGTGGGTGAAGCTGCGCTTCGAGGTGCGCGACACGGGCATCGGCCTCACGCCCGAGCAGATGGGGCGCCTGTTCCAGAGCTTCCAGCAGGCCGACACCTCGACCACGCGCCGCTACGGCGGCACGGGCCTGGGGCTGGCCATCTGCAAGAGTCTGGCCGAGCTCATGGGCGGCGAGGTCGGGGCCGAGAGCACCTTCGGCAAGGGCTCCACCTTTTGGGTGACGCTGCCCCTGGCGCGCGGTGCGCCGGCGCGCGTGCTGCTGCCCCCGCCGGACCTGCGCGGCCGCCGCGTGCTCGTGGTGGACGACAACCACACGGCGGCCACGGTGCTGTCCGACATGCTCCATGCCATGGGCTTCGACGTGGAGCAGGCCTATTCGGGCCTGGAGGCGCTGGACCGGCTGCGCGAATCCATGCGCGAGCAGCGCCCCTTCGGCCTGCTGCTGCTGGACTGGCACATGCCCGGCATGGACGGCGTGGAGCTGGCGGGCCACATCCGCGCCTTGGGCATGGCCCAGGTGCCGCAGATGCTCATGGTCACGGCCTACGGGCGCGAGGACGTGATGCGCGCCGCGCGCGCCCAGGGCATCGAGACGGTGCTCATCAAGCCCGTCAACGCCTCGGTGCTGCTCGACACGCTGATGCAGCCGCTGGAGCACTCCACCCAGGCGCAGCGCCGCATCGCCACGCCCGCGCCGGCGGCTCATGAGCTGCCGCTGGCGATCCGGGGCGCCCGCGTGCTGCTGGTGGAGGACAACGAGCTCAACCAGATGGTGGCGGTGGAACTGCTGCAGGACGCCGGCTTCGCCGTGGACGTGGCCGAGAACGGCCAGGCCGCCATCGACTACATCGAGCGCAAGGCCTACGACGCCGTGCTGATGGACATGCAGATGCCCGTGATGGACGGCGAAACCGCCACGCGGGCGCTGCGCAGCGACCCGCGCCACGCCCACCTGCCCATCATCGCCATGACGGCCAACGCCATGGAGGCCGACCGCCAGCGCTGCTTCGCGGCCGGCATGAACGACCACGTGGCCAAGCCCATCGAGCCCGCCGCGCTCTGGGCCGCGCTGGGCCGGTGGATACGCCCCCGGCCCGGGCTGGGGGCGCTGCCGCCCGCGCCCCTGCCGGCGGCGCCTGCGGCCGGGCCGGGCGCGGTGGAGCCGCCCGCCGCCATGCCCACGGTGGCCGGGCTCGACACCGCTTTAGGCCTGCAGCGTGCGCTGGGCAAGCCGGGGCTGTACGCCGAGATGCTGCGCCGCTTCGTGCAGGGCCAGGGGACCGTGCTGGCCGACCTGCGGCAGGCCCTGGCGGCGGAGGACGTGGAGGGCGGCGCGGCGCTGGCCGAGCGGCTGGCCCACACGCTGCGCTCGGTGGCGGCCAACATCGGCGCGCAGGGCGTGTCGGAGCACGCCCAGGCGCTGGAGCAGGCTCTGCGCACGCGCCAGGAGGGCGGGGTGCTGCAGGAGCTGCTGTCCGCCCTAGGCGATGCCTTGCAGCCCGTGCTGGACGGCCTGCAGGCGTGGAGCTCCGAGGCCGCGGCGCCACCGCAGCAGCCGAGTGCCGCACCGGACCCGGCGGACGCCGTGGAGCGCCTGCGCGGCCTGCTGGAACAGGACGACCCTGCAGCCACCGAATTTTTCCAACACAATGCCACTGTGCTGAAGGCGGTGCTGGGAAATGCCTTCAAGACGGTCGAGATGCATACCCTGAATTTCGACTTCGAGCAGGCGCTGGAGGCCATGGCTGCAGCGTCCGGCTCCGACCACTCCACCTGAACGGTACAACCTGCAGGAAAGTCCATGGACAACGCGCCCTTTGCCTCCCCCCAGGCCGCCCTGGTCGAGAAACCCATCGCCACCGTGCTCGTGGTGGACGACACGCCCGACAACCTCACCCTCATGGGCAGCCTGCTGCGCGAGCACTTCCTCGTGAAGGTAGCCAACCACGGCGAGAAGGCGCTGAAGATCGCGCAGTCCGGCACGCCGCCCGACCTGATCCTGCTGGACATCATGATGCCGGAGATGGACGGCTACGAAGTCTGCCGGCGCCTGAAGGCCGTGCCCGCCACGCGCGACATCCCGGTGATCTTCCTCACCGCGCGCTCCGACCCCGACGACGAGCGCATGGGCCTGGCGCTGGGCGCGGTGGACTACATCACCAAGCCCATCAGCCCGCCCATCCTGCTGGCGCGCGTGAACACGCACCTGGCGCTCAAGGCCACGGCCGACTTCCTGCGCGACAAGAGTTCCTACCTGGAGCGCGAGGTGGCCATGCGCACGCTGGAGGTGCAGGCCATCCAGGACGTGACCATCATGGCCATGACCTCGCTGGCCGAGACGCGCGACAACGAGACCGGCAACCACATCCGCCGCACCCAGCTCTACGTGAAGACCCTGGCCGAGCGGCTGCGCCACCATCCGCGCTTCGAGTACGTGCTCAACGACCGCATGATCGAGCTGCTGTACAAGTCCGCGCCGCTGCACGACATCGGCAAGATCGGCATCCCCGACAGCATCCTGCTCAAGCCCGGCAAGCTCACGGTGGAAGAGTTCGAGATCATGAAGACCCACACCACGCTGGGCCGCAACGCCATCGAGGAGGCCGAGCGCCGCCTGGGCATGCGCGTGGCGTTCCTGAGCGTGTCCAAGGAAATCGCCTACAGCCACCAGGAGAAGTGGGACGGATCGGGCTACCCCGAAGGGCTCGCGGGCGACGACATCCCGGTGTCGGCCCGCCTCATGGCCGTGGCCGACGTGTACGACGCGCTCATCAGCAAGCGCGTCTACAAGCCCGCCTTCTCGCACGACCAGGCCTGCAGCACCATCGTGCGCGGCAAGGGAACGCATTTCGATCCGGACATGGTCGATGCCTTCGTGGACATCGCGGAGGACTTCCGCAGCATCGCGCAGAAGTACCCGGATCCGGGCTGATGTTTGCTATTGAAAGCGGAGCTTCCAGCGCTTGATATGCCTGGTTTTCAGAGGTAAAACTACCTGAAAACCTTGATTGGCAAGCGCAGCCAGCTCACTTTTTCATAGTTCATTCCGCCGCTTCGGCGGCGGGCGCATCCGGCACCTCGGGGGCTTCGGCCGCCTGTCGCACGGCCGCCTTGTCGCCTGCGCTCGCGAACTTGCTGTACTTGGCGAGGATGGGCACCAGCTGGCCGTAGATGCGCGGCGTGCCAGCCAGGCACTCGCGCTGCTCCAGGAAGTCCGCCTCGCCCGTGAAGTTGCCCACCAGGCCGCCGGCCTCGGTCACCAGCAGCGAGCCGGCTGCCACGTCCCAGATCGACAGGCCGGTCTCGAAGAAGGCCTCGGTGAAGCCCGCGGCCACGTAGGCCAGGTCCAGCGCGGCGGCGCCGGGGCGGCGCAGGCCGGCCGTGCGCTGCATCACGTCGCCCATCATGTTCAGGTAGCTCTTGAAGTTGTCGCCGGGGCGGAAGGGGAAGCCCGTGGAAATCAGCGATTCCTTGAGCTGCGTGCGCTTGGAGACGCGGATGCGCCGCTCGTTCAGGAACGCGCCGCGCCCCTTGGTGGCGGTGAACAGGTCGTTGCGCGTGGGGTCGTAGATGACGGCCTGCTCGACCTTGCCCTTCACCGCCAGCGCGATGCTGATGCAGTAGACCGGGAAGCCGTGGATGAAGTTGGTGGTGCCGTCCAGCGGGTCGATGATCCAGACGAACTCCGAATCCTTGGCGCCGTATTCCTTGCCCGACTCCTCGGCCAGGATGCCGTGGCCCGGGTAGGCCGTGAGCAGCGTCTCGATGATGACCTTCTCGGACGCGTGGTCCACCTCGGTCACGAAGTCGTTGATCTGCTTTTGCGAGATCCGCACCGATTCCACATCCAGGGCCGCGCGGTTGATGATGGCGCCGGCGGCGCGTGCGGCCTTGATGGCCACGTTGAGCATGGGGTGCAGGTTGGACGACGACATAGGTTGTAGGCAAAGGACAGCGGGCGGCGCCGACGATGCGGCGCGAAACCCGTGATTTTACCTGCGCCCCCCGGTTCAGCGCGGGTAGCCGTCGAAGACCTGCTGCGGATCGACCCAGGAACCTTCCTTGTAGCTCAGCGGCCGGCCCTGGCGCAGGCGGATCTGCAGGTACTTGGTCTGGCCGTAGGCGGGGTCGCCACCCAGCGTCTGCGGGTCCACCTGGAAGGGGCGGCCCTGCTGCAGCAACTGGCGCACGCGCTGCGTCACATCCATGCCGCGCCCGTCCACGCCGAAGAAGGCCTGGTCGATGCGGTCCCAGCCCGGCTGGGGGCGGCCGCCGTGGCCCGGGCCGCCCGGGCCGTAGCCGCGAAACTGCGCGCCGTCCACCGTCTGGCCCTCGCGGAAGGCAAAGGTGCGCCGCATGCCGTTGCGCCCCTCGGCCTCGATCCACAGCGTCTTGGTCTGGCGCACCGCCGGGTCGGTGCGGAAGGTCTGGTTGCTGGCCGTGAACTGCCGGTCCTGCGCGACGAGCTGGAGCACGCGGTCGGTCACGTCCACGTTGCGCCGCTCGGTGCCGTAGGTGGCGCGGATGACGCGGAAGAAGCTGTCGCCGCGGTAGGGGTCGTACTGCGGGCCGCCCGGCTGGGCGCGCGCGGTGAACGTGGCGAGCAGGGCCGGGGCCAGCAGCAGCCATTGGCGGCGAGGGATTTGGTTCATGCTGATTTCTCCTTTGGTTGAAACGCTAATGGCTTAACGAAGCAAACGCTAGCGGCGAACACCGGTTTTACAACAAGAGACAATCGCGCCCCATGCGCACCCGATTCATCCTGATCAATACCAGCCACGCCGGCAACGTCGGCGCCGCCGCCCGTGCCATGAAGACCATGGGTTTCGACGACCTCGTGCTGGTCGCCCCGCGCTGGCTCAACGTGCTGCGCAAGGAGGAAACCATCCAGCGCGCCAGCGGCGCCCTGGACGTGCTGGACAACGCCCGCATCGTGGCCACGCTCGACGAGGCGCTGGACGGCATGAGCCACCTGTGCGCCACGGCCATGACGCCGCGCGACTTCGGCCCGCCCACGCGTGCGCCGCGCGCGCATTTCGAGATGCTATTGAAAGAAGAGCTACCAGCGCAGGAAGGACAAGCGCTAGAGGCCGATTTGGCTCCGCAAACCGGCGTGGCCTTCCTGTTCGGCTCCGAACGGTTCGGCATGGCCAACGAGGACGTGTACCGCTGCCACGTGGCCCTCTCCATCCCCACCAACCCCGGCTTCGGCTCGCTCAACCTGGGCGCGGCGATCCAGGTCATTGCCTACGAATGGCGCATGGCCCTGGGCGGCTTCCCGGTGCAGGACGCGGCGCCCGCCCGCGACCTGGCGGACGCCGCCCAGGTGGCCGGCATGCTGGGCCACTGGGAGCAGGCGCTCACCGACATCGGCTTCCTGGACCCCGCCGCGCCCAAGAAGCTCATGCCCCGCCTTCACCAGCTTTTCAACCGCGCGCAGCTCAGCCCCGAGGAAATCCACATCCTGCGAGGTGTCGCCAAGGCCATGGCGCAGGCCGCGCAGCCAAAAAGATAGACTGTGCGGCCCATAAACACATAACCAAAAGAAACGAAGCCACCGATGTTCGCCCGCCTGCGTTCCGATATCCAGTGCATCCTCGACCGCGATCCTGCCGCGCGCAGCACGTGGGAGGTGATCACCTGTTATCCGGGCCTGCACGCGATCTGGCTGCACCGGCCCGCGCACTGGTGCTGGCACCACGGCCTGAAATGGCTGGGCCGCTTCATCTCCAACTTCTCGCGCTGGCTCACGGGCATCGAGATCCACCCCGGCGCCAGGCTGGGCGAGCGCGTGTTCTTCGACCACGCCATGGGCGTGGTGGTGGGCGAGACGGCCGAGATCGGCGACGGCTGCACCATCTACCAGGGCGTGACGCTGGGCGGCACCTCGCTCTACAAGGGCGCCAAGCGCCATCCCACGCTGGGCAAGGACGTGGTCGTGAGCGCCGGCGCCAAGGTGCTGGGCGGCTTCCTAGTGGGTGACGGGGCCAAGATCGGCAGCAATGCCGTGGTTATCAAGCCCGTGCCCGCGGGCGCCACGGCGGTGGGCATCCCGGCGCGCATCATCCCGTCCAAGGCAGGCCAGAGCGCCGACGTGACCGAGCCGCAGGGCAAGTTCAGCGCCTACGGCGTGGAGCAGCAGCAGGACGACCCGCTCTCGCACGCCATGCGCGAACTGGTGGGCAACGCCGCCTCGCAGGAGCACCAGATTGCGCTGCTGTGGCAGGCCATCGAAAAGCTGTCCGCCGTGCAGAAGACCAGCGACTGCGTGCCCGGCGATGCGGCCGTCAAGGAATGCTTCGAGGCAGACAAGCTCAACAACATCATCGGCAAGTGAACTCCCCCATGAACGTGGCCGAAGCGCCGTTCGCGGAGTGGGGCGAACTGCGCGGGTTCTGGTCGCAGATTCTGTTTGCTATTGAAATATGAGCTTCCAGCGCTTGCTGCATAAGCGCTAAGGGCTGTTTTGGCGCTGAAGCGGCAGCCACAGGGTGAAGGCCGTGCCCTGCGCCTGCGGCGTCCAGCCGCAGTGCGCGCGCAGGGCCTGCGCGCGGGCGCGCACGTTGCCCAGGCCCCGGCGGCCCGGGGGCAGGGCGGCGGGGGGCGCGAAGGGGCGGCCGTTGTCTTCCACGCGCACCTGCACGCCCGGCTGGCCGTCGTGGGTGGTTTCGGCGGTGGAGACGGTGATGGCCGTGGCGCCGCTGTGGCGTGCGATGTTGGTCAGCACTTCCTGCAGGATGCGCAGCACGTGCAGGGCGTTCTGCGCGTCCAGCCAGGGCAGGGGCGGCACGTCGGCGGTGCGCCAGTGCAGGGCCACGCCCGCCTCGCCCAGGCGCTGCTCCAGGCGAAAGCGCAGGCCCGCCAGCAGGGCCAGCAGGTCGGCGTCCACGGGTTCGAGCGAGTCGATGGAGATCTTCAGGTCATCGATGCACTCCTTGAGGACCTGCGCCACGTCCACGCGGGCCTGGCCGTGCTGCACCACGCGCAGCGCGCTCATGAGGGACGAGCCCACGCCGTCGTGCATCTCGCGCATCAGGCGCTGGCGCTCGTGCAGCAGGGTCTGGTCGCGCTCGGCGGCGCGCAGGCGCTCGTGCGTTTCCAGCAGCTCGCGCTGCTGCGCGGCCAGGCGCTGGGCGAGCATGGCGTGGGCCTGGTCGGCCTCGCGCGCGGCCTGCTGGTAGCGCAGGGAGGCGGTGATGAGGAACATGGCGATCACGCCCACGTAGAGGTAGGGGGTGACGTAGATGTGCTCGGCGCTGATGCGGAAGCTCTGCATCGCCAAGTCGTGCAGCCACAGCGGGAACAGCAGCACCATCATCGCCGCCAGCAGCACATGCGGCCAGGTGCGCAGGCGCCATGCGCCCGCCACGGCCGCACCCACCAGCGGCAGCGCGGCCGGGATCTGCACCAACCGCAGCAGCGGCAGCATGGCACCGTGCGGCGGGCTCCACAGTGGCAGCAGCGCCAGCGCGGCGGTGGCCACGTACAGCAGCAGCGCGCGCGCCAGCCGGGGGTAGCGCCAGTCCTGCAGGCGGCACAGCAGGAAGAACGCGCAGGTGGATGCGCTGAAAGAGCCCGTCAGGGTCATCCAGGCGAACCAGCCGTCATCCAGGCCGAAGCCCTCGGCATCGACCAGGAAGAAGCTGATGCCGAACACGTGCGAGAGCGACATCAGGAAGAACAGCAGGTAGCCCGTCTCGCCCCGGCGGCGACGCGCCAGCCACACGGCCAGCGCCAGCACGCCCAGCACCAGGTTGGCGCCGCGCACGTAGGCCAGCAGGTCGGTCTGCAGCAGGCTGCGCAGGCGCCAGCGGCCGCGCAGTTCCTCGGCCGGGCCGGCCCACAGGGACGTGAGCGCGCCGCCCGCGCCTTGCGCGCCAGCCAGGCGCACATGGATGGACAGCGGCTGGCTGGGGCGTGCGTCGCCGCCCAGGTCCAGCCACACCGGCTGGTTGAAGCTGACCAGCACCTGGCTGCCGCGCGACTGCCAGGCCAGCCGCCCATCGACGTAAACCGCCGCGTTGCCCAGCGTGTGCCAGCGCGGGATGTACAGGCGCGGTCCCTGCGGCGTGGGCCCCAGTGCGTCGGCGGGCACCTGCATGCGCAGCCACCAGACCTGCGGCGGCGTGCCGTCGCCCGGCGTGGCCGAGGGGGTGCGGCGCTCGCGCGCATACGGCAGCGCCACCGGCTGCCAGGGCGTGGCGGGGGCCAGCACCGCGTCGTCCGCCGCCGCCAGCGTGGTGGGCGGCGCCCAGGCGGTGCTGGGCGAGCGCCAGAGCTGGGCCTGCTCCAGGTGCGCGGTCTCGGCCTGGATCAGCGGCGCGGAGACTATCAAAATGAGAGCTGTCAGCGCTTTCTGGATAAGTGCCAGGGGTCGATGGGGCTTCATTCCAGCCAGCCTTGGCGCAGGGCGGCGGAGACGGCTTCGGCCCGCGTGGTGACCTGCAGCTTGGCATACACCCGCCGCACGAAGGTGCGCACCGTGTGGCGCGTCACGCCCATGGCCTGCGCCACCTCGTCGAGCGTGTGGCCGCGCGCCACCAGGCGCAGCAGCTCGGCCTCGCGCGCGGACGGGGCGGCCTCCGCCAGCGCGGGGGTAGGGGGCTGCGCGGGAGGCATGGCGTCCTTCCACTGGCGCCGCACCAGCAGCTTGCGCGCCACCAGCGGGTTGATGGGGCTGCCGCCCGCGTGCAGGCCGCGCACCTCCTGCAGCACGGCTTGGGGCGGCAGGTCCTTGAGCAGATAGCCCATGGCCCCGGCCTCGATGGCGCCCAGCACGTGCGCCTCGTCGCCGAAGATGGTGCTGACCATCACCGCCGCCTGGGGCCAGCGCTGGCGCAGCGCGGCCAGCACGTCCAGCCCGCTGCCGTCGGGCAGGCCCAGGTCGAGCAGCAGCACGTCCAGCGGCAGCTCGTCGGCCAGCCGCTCCAGCGCCTCGGCGCGGCTGGCGGCCAGCCATTGCACGCGCATGTCGGGCGCGGCCTGCAGCGCGTGCGCCAGCGCCATGCGGCAGGCACCGTCGTCTTCCACCACGGCCACGCGGATCGTCTCTGGGGTCATGCGCCCGATGCTGCCACAGCCTCCGCCGCGTGCCATGTCGCCCAAAAGGGGGACAGACGGGCGGCGGCGCGCTGCGTAGCCTTGCTGTGCATCAAGGCATTGCTGTTCGTATCAAGGTGTTTTCGGCCTCCAGCGCTTGATGGGTAAGCGCAATCAGCTATCAAAAATGAAGCAAACCATTCTTTCCCCGCTCCTCGCTGCCTGCCTGGCGCTGCCCGCCGTGGGGCTGGCCCAGACCTGTGCCAGCCCCAACGCCACCAGCGACTACATCCTGGGCCAGGCCGGGGGCCGCGCCAGCGCGATGCACTGGGAGACGGGGCTGGTCTGGTCGCGCGCCATCGAAGGCAGCGCGCTGGCTGATCAGCAAAAGCCCTGGACGGACTGGATCAACGACTGGCTGCCCGCGCCGTTCGCCGGGCAGGCGGACTGGGGCGTCAACGCGGCCCTGGCGCAAGACCGCCTGCACACCGGCGCCTGGCGGCTGCCCTACAAGCTGGAGAACAGCGCGCTGGCAGCGGGCTGCCCTGACCCGGACTTCCGCCTCAATCGGGAGGTGCTGCCCACCGTGCATGGACAGGGGGGGCTGCACGGGTCGCTCTGGACGGCATCGCCCCGGCCGGGCAACCAGGGCAGCGCTTGGCAGACCTTGTTCGACCAGCAGCCGCAGGTGGGCACCTGGCTCTCCACCAACAGCGGCGGAGAAGCGCGCCTGGTGCGCGGCGGCCAGCCGTTTGCCAACCTGCCTGCGTCCCCGCCCGCCGATACCGTCCCGGCGGGCATGGTCGTGATCTACAACATCACCACCCCGCTGGCCAGCCAGTCGGGCGCAGGCGCATCGTGGGGCGGCGTGCGCATCAGCGGCAATGGCCGCCTGCGCGTGAACGGCGCAGGCTCCTGGGTGCGCGAGGCCATCGTGACCAGCGGCGACCGGATCTACGTGCGCCTGCCCGCCCCGGCCACTGCGGGCCAGCAGGCCACGGCCACCCTCAGCCTGCGCAGCGGCGACACCACCGGCACCGCTGCCGCCGCCGCCAACGGCGGCGACGAAGCCACCCAGGTGCGCGAGAGCAGCGTGCTCTTTACCCTCCATGCCAGCGCCGCGCCCGCGCCGCGCGCCTGCCGCGTCACGCCCAGCGGCAGCGGCGACGGCACCAGCTGGCCGCAGGCCGCCAGCCTGGACTTTGCGCTGGCCGAACCTAGTTGCAGCGAGGTCTGGCTCAAGCAATCCGCTGGCACCCCCTACGTGCCGTCCGGCGCGCAGGGCTTCGTCATCGAGCGCAACGTCAAGCTCTACGGCGGCTTCATCGGCACCGAGGCCACGCTGGCCGAGCGGCCCCAGCCCGTGTCTCCCGGCCTGACGGTGCTGAACGCCAACAACAACAGCCGCGTGCTGTACCTGGACGGCAGCCTGGGCATCCCGCTTGATGACACGCTGATCGACAGCGTGTATCTGCTGCAGGGCGCGGCGGCCGGGCCTGGGGCCAACGGCGGCGCGCTGTACTGCAACGGCGCGGGCGCGGGCAGCGTGTGCAGCCCCCGGCTGAACAGGGTGCAGATAGGTGCCTCGTGGGCCGACGGCGATGGCGGAGCCCTGTTCAACGACGCCAGCGGGGGCGGCGTCAGCAGCCCGGTGCTGACGGATGTTCTCATCAGCAACAACCACGCCGAGGGCCACGGCGGCGCCATCTATAACCGGGGCGAGGGCGGCACCAGCAGCCCCGTGCTGCGCAATGTCTCTATGGAGGGCAACCACGCCTACAACGGCAGCGGCGGCGCCATGTACAACCTCGCCAAGGGCAGCGGCGGCGTCAGCAGTCCGGTGATCGAGCAGGCCAGTTTCACTGGCAACGATGCGGGTGTGTCCGGCGGCGCCATCTACAGCCTGACGGAGGGCGGCGGCACCAGCCACCTGCAGGTGCGCAACGCCACCTTCGCCACCAACCAGTCCTCTACAGGCAGGCCCGGCGGCGCCATCGCCATCGTGGGGGTGGACGGGGATGCCCGCGTGGACGCCGTGCACGCCACCTTCATGGACAACACGGCCGGTGGCAACGGCAACGCGCTCTTCACCCAGGGCGGCGTGGTGGAGGTGCGCAACTCCGTGCTGTGGGGCAGCGCGGCCACGCGCAACCAGGCCGTCACCTTTTTCACAGGCTCCACCACCATCACCGACAGCCTGATCCAGGACGGCTGCGCGGGCGGCAACGTGGCCCCCTTCCCCGGCGGCACCGCCACTGTCGCCTGCAACGGCCTGGTGCTGGACGCCGACCCCGAGCTGGGCGCGCTCGGCGCCAACGGCATGACGGGCTTCCCCATCCTCTACAGCTATCTGCCCGAGCTCACCAGCCTGCTGCAGGACGCCGTGGCCTGCACCCTGCCGACCGACCAGCGTGGCATCGCCCGCCCGCAGGGCATGGGCGCCACAGCCTGCGACATGGGCGCGGTGGAACGCCGCGCCGGCGCGCTGCTCACCGCCAGCGTGAGCGGCACCGGCAGCGTGTCCGCCAACAGCGGGGACTTGAACCAGTGCGGCCTGGCGGGCGGCACGTGCAGCGCCAGCTACGCCAACGCCGAAGGCACTGCGCCCGCCCAGGTCACCCTCACCGCCGCGCCCGGCGCGGGGCAGATCCTGAGCGGCTGGGGCGGCGACTGCACGGGTGCCGCGCCCACCTGCTCCGTCACCCTCGACCGCGCCCGCAGCGTGACCGCCGCCTTCGCGCCCGGCCCCGGCGCCACCTACACCATCGGCGGCAGCGTCAGCGGCCTTACCGGCACCGGCCTGGTGCTGCGCAACAACGGCGGCGACGACCTGCCCGTGGCCGCCAACGGCGCCTTCACCTTCACCACCGCCGCCACGCAGGGCAGCGCCTACGCCGTCACCGTCGCGGTGCAGCCCTCGGGCCAGACCTGCGCGGTCACGGGCGGCAGCGGCACCGTCAACGCGGCCAACGTGGGCAGCGTGCAGGTGGCCTGCCAAGCCGTGGCCGGCCCCGGCCCGGGTCCGGGCGGCGCGCAGGCCATTCCCACGCTGTCGGATGGGGCGCTGGTGTTGCTGGGCGCTCTGATGGGCCTGCTCGCGCTGCGCCGCAGGGTTTGAGTGTTTTTGGCCTCCAGTCCTTATCTGTCAAGCGCAAGCAGCTATCGAATATGAAGCAATTCAACCTCTTCGCGATCCTGGCCACCAGTCTGGCCTTGCCCCTGGCCGCCGCCCAGGCGCAGACCGTGGTGCTCGACGAATCGTTCGGCACCCCGGACACCGCCATCGCCCAGCCTTGCCCGGAGCTGCCCGCCGGCTGGGCGCAGTTCAACGCCGACGGCAACGCCACGGAACCCGTCATCGGCATCCCCGCCTGGCCCTGGCCTGCGGGCAACCCCGGCTGGGTCAACTGGCCCATGGGCTACCAGCAGTCGCCCGCCTGGCCCGTGAACGCCGAGAGCTGCGCGCCGATGTCCAGCGCGTGGCTGAGCCCCTCCGGGCAGGCCGCCGACCGCTGGCTGGCCACGCCCGCCGTCACCGTGCCCGCAGGCGCGAAGCTGCGCTTCGTCACCAAGGGCGTGGACCGCTACGAGGTGCGCTGGAGCAGCGTGGCCACCAGCCCCGCCGCCATGCTGGCCGATGCCGACGCCGCCGTGCTGCTCGCCGTGCCCACCGACGAGCGCGGCGAGCGGCTGGCCACGCGCGAGATCGACCTGGCCGCGCTGGCCGGCAAAACCGGCTACATCGCCTTTCGCAATATCGACACCGACGGCTTCTGGCTGTCCGTGCAGAAGGTCTGGGTGGGCGTGCCCGCCGCCAACGAATACCCTATCACCGCCACCGTCACGCCCGCCGACGGCTCGGGCGGCGTGCTGAGCTGCCCCAGCGGCGCTACGCCCGGCAGTTCGGCCACGTGCACCACATTCGCCAACCCCGGTTACACCTTCCACCACGCGCAAGGCATTGGCGGCTGCAACCAGCCCGGCGACACACTCGGCCCCAACAACGACCTCTGCACCATGGGCAACGTGCAAGGCCCGCGCACGCTCACGGCCACCTTCGTGCCTTACATGCCGCCGCCCACCGACATCACCGCCACGCCCGACGGCGCGGGCAACGTCACCATCGGCTGGACGCCGCCCGACACCCTGCTGCCCATCGGGCAATACGACATCAGTCTGTTTCCCTTGCCCCTGGGCGGCACGCCGCCGCTGGGCGCCACCTGCCCCAACCCCACCCCTGGTACCAACGACATCACCAGCTGCACCGTGGCGGGGTACCAGACCGGCACCGCCTATGTGCTGAACCTGCGCGTGGCCGACGAACACCAATGGGGCTTCGCCGGCCACGCCGTGGACCTGAGCCGGCACGCCCTGGTGCAGCTCTCCACCGTCGACCTTCCCGGCAGCGGCCAGGCCACGCTGCTCAGCTCCGCCGCGCCCATGGCCGCCTTCTCCAGCGGCAGCGGCCTGCCTGCGGGCTGCACCGTCGGCGGCCTACCCGCCGTGCAAACGCCCGACACCGCCGCGCTGGCCGGCGCGGGCGCCCCTGCGGGCAGCACCGCGCCACTGGGCGCGCTGCAACTGAACCTCAGCGGCTGCGAAGGGCAGACGGTGCTGCTCGACATCGCCTATCCCGCAGGCGCGCTGGCCGGCAAGCAGGCCTGGGTGCAGAACGGCCCCGGCTGGCAGCAGCAAGGCAGCATCGGTGGCGACACGCTGCGCTACCAGTTCACCAGCGCGGCGGGCGGTGGCGGCGCCATCACCGCCACCGTGGCGCCCCTGGACGTGCCCCCGCCCACCACCTACACCATCGGCGGCACCGTGGCGGGCCTCACCGGCACCGGGCTGGTGCTGCGCAACAACGGCGGCGGCGACCGGGGCGTCACCAGCGCGGGCCCCTTCACCTTTGCCGCGCCCGTCGCGCAGGGCGGTGCCTACGCCGTCACCGTGCATGCGCAGCCCGTGGGCCAGACCTGCACCGTCACCAACGGCAGCGGCACCGCCAGCGCCAACGTGACGAGCGTGCAGGTGAACTGCACGGACAACATCTACGCCATCACCACCCTGCCCGTGGGCGCCGTCTTCACCTGCACGTCCATCTCCGTCCGCCACGAAGGCATGGCGACGTGCAACGTCACGCCGCCCGCGGGCCAGGCCACCCAGAGCATCAGCGGCTGCTACGGCACGCCCACGGGCCCGGGCGTCAACACCTACACCGCCGGGCCCGTCACCGGCGCCTGCACCATCACCGCCACCTTCGCGCCGCTGCCCGTCTACACCATCGGCGGCACGGCGAACGGCCTCACCGGCACCGGCCTGGTGCTGCGCAACGGTAGCGACGACCTGCCCGTGACGGCCAACGGCCCATTCAACTTCCCCACGGTCGTGACCCACGGCGGCGGCTACGCCGTCACCGTGCAGGCCCAGCCCACGGGCCAGCGCTGTACCGTCGCCAATGCCAGCGGCAGCAATGTGAGCGCCAGCGTGAGCAACGTGCAAGTGGCCTGCGCGCCATACTTCGAGGGCACCACCGTGCCCGCCAGCGGCGCGGGCGGCACCGGCAGCGCCACCTTCACCGGCGGCGGCCCCGCCTGCCGGTTCGACCTGGGCGCCACCGGCTTCGAGGCCGCGCCCGCCACGCCGCTGCCGGGCCGCACGCTGCCCCAGGGCGTGCTGCGCGTGAAGCTCGTGGGCTGCACCGCCGCCGTCGCCATTGAAGTCACCTGGCCCGAACCCGTGGACGGCTACACCAAGCACGGCCTGGCCGCCAGTACCGACACGCAGCCCAGCTACTTCGCGCCCGCGGGCCTGATCATCAGCGGCCGCACGGCCCGCTTCACCCTCACCGATGGCCAGTTGGGCGACGACGACTGGGCGCTGAACGGCGAAATCGCCGACCCCTCCGGCCCTATGGCGCTGGCGGTCGCGCCCGGCGGGGCGCTGGCCATTCCCACGCTGGGCGAATGGGGCCTGTTGCTGCTGTCCGCGCTGGTGGGGCTGCTGGCGCTGCGGCGCAGGGATTTTTGAAGCGTTTTAGGCCCCCAGCGCTTGCCAGGCAAGCGCGGGCAGCTATCAAAATGTGATCAGGATTTGAGCGCGCTCTTGGGCCGGAACGCCTTGCAGATCTCGTCCCGCGTTTGCAGGTACGGCCCGCCGATCAGGTCGATGCAATAGGGCACGGCCGCGAAGATGCCGGGGGTGTCCGGCAGCCCTTGCAGCGTTTCCGCAATCGCCTTGGGCTGGCCGGGCAGGTTGATGATGAGGCTCTGCCCGCGAATGACGGCCACCTGCCGCGACAGGATGGCCGTGGGCACGAAGCGCAGGCTGATCTGGCGCATCTGCTCGCCAAAGCCTGGCATCTCTTTGTGGGCGACGGCGAGGGTGGCTTCGGGCGTCACATCGCGCAGGGCGGGGCCGGTGCCGCCGGTGGTCAGCACCAGGCTGCAAGCGGCCACGTCCGCCAGCTCGATCAGCGTGGCGCTGATGCGCTCTGGCTCGTCGGGGATCAGGCGTGGCTCGAAGGTGATGGGGTTCACCAAGGCCCGCGCCAGCCAGTCCTGCAATGCGGGCAGGCCCTTGTCTTCGTACACGCCGCTGCTCGCGCGGTCGCTGATGGAGACGATGCCGATGCGGATGGGGTCATGCGTCGTCATCGCTGCCTCCCATGGCGGCGCGCACCAGCTGGAACAGCTCGCGGTAGGCGCGACCCTTGCGCGGTGCCAGCCCTTGCGATTCGGCGGCCTTGTCGGCGGGCGGGGCGTCCTTGCGCGCCTGGCGGATGAGGGCGCGCAGCTGCTGGGTGTCGGTGTCCGGGTGGCTGGCCATCCAGTCGGCCAGGGCGCCGTCGTCGGCGATCAGGCGGTCGCGCCACTGCTCGGCCAGGTGCAGGGCCAGCTTGTCGGCGGCGGAGCCGGTGCGCTGCACCTCCAGCGCCTGGCGGGCGGCGTCCACCAGCTCGGGCTCCAGCTTGCGCATGAGCTTGCCCACGTACTGCATCTGGCGGCGCTTGCCCTCGAAGTTGGTGATGCGCCGGGCTTCGTGGATGGCGTCCGCCAGCTTGTCGGGCAGGCCGATGCCGTCGAACAGGTCGGCGCGCAGCGTCAGCAGCTCCTTGCCCAGGTCCTGGAGTTCGTCGCTCTCGCGCTTGAGGTCGGTGCGGCTGGCATCGGGCGTGCCTTTGAGTTCGGCCTTGAGCTGAAGGTCCAGCTCGCTGCCTTCGGCAACGAAATGGCCCTTCACGAAATAGCCTTTTTTGGGTTTGCGTGACATGGGAATAGGGACAGGGGGCGGCAAGTATCATAGCCGCCGCTATGAAAAATACTCCCTCCGCGCCCGATACCGGCTTCAGCTACAGCCGCCCCTTTTTCGAAGAGCTGGTGGACCGCGCCCTGGCCCACGCCAGGAAGCTGGGCGCCACGGACGCGGGCGCCGAGGCTTCGGAGGGCTGCGGCCTGTCGGTCAGCGTGCGCAAGGGCGAGTTGGAGAACGTGGAGCGCAACCGCGACAAATCCCTGGGCGTGACGGTCTACCTCGGCCAGCGCAGGGGCAATGCCAGCACCTCCGACTTCTCGACCCAGGCCATCGAGCAGACCGTGCAGGCGGCCTACGACATCGCCCGCTTCACGGCCGAGGACCCCATGGCCGGCCTGCCCGACGAGGCCGACATCGCTCCGCCCGACACGCACCGCGACCTGGAGCTGTTCCACCCCTGGTCCATCACCAGCGAGCAGGCCGCGCAGATGGCCATGGCCTGCGAGGCGGCCGCGATGAAGACCAGCCGCCGCATCACCAACAGCGAGGGCGCGGGCGTGTCGGCGCAGCAGAGCCATTTCTTCAGCGCTCACACGCGCGGCTTTCGCGGCGGCTATGCCAGCTCGCGCCACAGCTTCTCGGTGGCGCCCATCGCGTCCCTGCCCGGCAGGAACGCCGAGATGCAGCGCGACGCCTGGTACAGCTCCATGCGCGATGCGGCCGAGCTGGCCTCGCCCGAGGCCGTGGGCCGCTACGCCGCCGAGCGCGCGCTCAGCCGTTTGGGCAGCCGCAAGATCCCGACCACGCAGTGCCCCGTGCTGTTCGAATCCACCCTGGCTGCCGGCCTGCTGGGCGGCTTCGTGCAGGCGGTGAGCGGCGGCTCGCTCTACCGCAAGAGCAGCTTCCTGCTCGACTCGCTGGGCAAGGCCGTGTTCCCGAAGCACATCGACGTGCGCGAAGACCCCTTCATCCCGCGCGGCAAGGGCAGCTCGCCCTTCGACGAGGAGGGCGTGCGCGTGGCGCCGCGCAAGGTGGTGGACGCCGGGCGCGTGCAGGGCTATTTCCTCAGCAGCTATTCGGCGCGCAAGCTGGGCATGAAGACCACGGGCAACGCGGGCGGCTCGCACAACCTGGCGATGACCTCGCGCCTCACGCGCAGCGGCGACGACCTGGACGCCATGCTGCAAAAGCTGGGCACGGGTCTGTTCGTCATCGAGCTGATGGGCCAGGGCGTGAACTACGTGACGGGCGACTATTCGCGCGGCGCGAGCGGCTTCTGGGTGGAGAACGGGCGCATCGCCTTTCCTGTGCACGAGATCACCATCGCAGGCAACCTCAAGGACATGCTCCTCGGCATCGAGGCCGTGGGGGCCGATGCCTACAACTATGGGGCGAAGACGGTGGGCTCGGTGCTGGTGAACCGGATGAAGGTGGCGGGCTCCTGAACGTCCGGCGATTTGAATGAAAACAGCTTTCAGCGCATGATGGACAAGCGCTGAAAGCTATTGAATCAGGAGCAATCCCGCCCGGACGTCAGCCTCGGGCAATATGCGCCGCGATGGCTTTGCCCACCTGCGTGGTGCTGGCCGTGCCGCCCAGGTCCGGCGTGCGCGGCCCGCTCCTGATCACGTCCTCGATGGCCGCCACGATGGCGTCCTGCGCCGCGCGGCCCGCGCCCTGGCCGTGGGTGAGGAAGTCCAGCATCAGCGCACCGGACCAGATCATGGCGATGGGGTTGGCGATGTTCTGGCCGTAGATGTCCGGCGCCGAGCCGTGCACGGGCTCGAACAGGCTGGGGAAGCTGCGGTCGGGGTTCAGATTGGCCGAGGGCGCCAGGCCGATGGTGCCGGTGGTGGCCGGGCCCAGGTCGGAGAGGATGTCACCGAACAGGTTGGTGGCGGCCACCACGTCAAAGCGGCCGGGCTGCAGCACGAAGCGGGCGGTGAGGATGTCGATGTGCTGCTTGTCCAGCGCCACGCCTGGGTACTGCCGGGCTACTTCCTCGGCGCGCTGGTCCCACCAGGGCATGCTGATGGCGATGCCGTTGCTCTTGGTGGCCAGGGTCACGTGCTTGCGCGGGCGGCTCTGCGCCAGGTCGAAGGCGAACTTCAGCAGGCGCTCCGCGCCCTTGCGGGAGTAGACCGATTCCTGGATCACGATCTCGCGGTCCGTGCCCTCGTACATGATGCCGCCGAGCGACGTGTATTCGCCCTCGGTGTTTTCGCGCACTACCACGTAATCGATGTCGCCGGGCTTGCGGCCGGCCAGCGGGCAGGGCACGCCTTCGAACAGGCGCACGGGGCGCAGGTTGATGTACTGGTCGAACTCGCGGCGGAACTTGAGCAGCGAACCCCACAGCGAGACGTGGTCGGGCACGGTGGTGGGCCAGCCCACGGCGCCGAAGAGGATGGCGTCCATGCCCGCGAGCTGCGCCTTCCAGTCGTCGGGCATCATCTTGCCGTGCTGGGCGTAGTAGTCGCAGCTGGCCCAGTCGATGGCGGTGATCTGCAGCGCGATGCCGAAGCGCCGGGCGGCGGCCTGCACGGCGCGCAGGCCCTCGGGCATGACTTCCTTGCCGATGCCGTCGCCGGGGATGACGGCGATCTGGTAGGGGGTGCTGGCGCTGCTGCTGGTGCTCATTCGGGTTCCTTGGTGGTCTGGGAAAAGGGTGAATGCTGGATTGTTCGGCGGTGCGCCCAAAAATACAATCCGGCAAGCGTGCTCCTATTCTTCACACATCGTGCATAAAACCCCGGCCACCGACGACCTGCGCGTGTTCACCGTGGTGGTGCGCAAGGCCAGCTTCGGCGATGCAGCGGCGGAGCTGGGCGTGTCGCCCGCCTACGTGAGCAAGCGCATCCGCCTGCTGGAGCAGGAGCTGACCGTGAAGCTGCTGCACCGCACCACGCGGCGCGTGGCCGTGACGGAGGAGGGCGAGCGTGTCTTCCACTGGGCGCAGCGCATCCTGGACGACATGGACCAGCTGCTGCAGGAGGTGGCCATCACCCGCCGCGAGCCGCGCGGGCAGCTGCGGGTGAGCAGCAGCTTCGGCTTCGGCCGGCAGATCGTGGCGCCTGCGCTGTCGCGGCTGGCGGCGCAGCACCCGGGCCTGCAGGTGCGGCTGGAGGTGTTCGACCGGCTGGTGGACGTGGCCGGCGAAGGCTTCGACCTGGACGTGCGCGTGGGCGACGAGATCGCGCCGCACCTGATCGCCCGCCGCCTGGCCGACAACCACCGTGTGCTGTGCGCCGCGCCCGCCTACCTGGCGCGCCACGGCACGCCGCGCACGCCGGCCGAGCTGCCCGGCCACGGCTGCCTGGTGATCAAGGAGCGCGACCACCCGTTCGGCGTGTGGCGCCTGCGCAGCGGCGCGTCGGAGGAGACGGTGAAGGTGCGCGGCCCGCTCTCGGCCAACAACGGCGAGATGGTGGTGCAGTGGGCGGTGGACGGGCACGGCATCGTGCTGCGCTCGCTGTGGGACGTGGGCGCCCACCTGCGCGCGGGCCGCCTGGTGCAGGTGCTGCCCGACTGGCGGCAGGAGGCGAACGTGTGGGCCGTCTACCCCACGCGGCTGGACCGCTCGGCCAAGGTGCGTGTGTGCGTGGAGTTCCTGGAGGCGTATTTCCGGCAGCACGCGGAGCGCTTGCGGGGGGCGCCGGAGGCCGCCGCGTAGGCCGGCGTGCCAGGCGGCTGCCTGAGGCGCCACTTCCCAGGCCATGCGGGCGGCAGGGTGGTGGTGCGCTTCCGAGGGTGGGTTTGCCAATAAAAATAGCTTCCAGCGCTTGTTTATCAAGCGCTGGAAGCTATTGAATCAATAGCAAATGCCGGGTAGCCTCAGCCTGCGAGGGCGGCCTTCACGGCGGCGGACACCTGGCCCATGTCGGCCTTGCCGGCCAGGCGCGTCTTGACCACGCCCATTACCTTGCCCATGTCGCCGGGACCTGAGGCGCCCACCTCGGCCACGATGGCCTTCACGGCGGCGGCCACCTCGTCGGCCGACATGCGCTCGGGCAGGTAGGCCTGCAGCACGGCCATCTCGGCCTTTTCCTTGTCGGCCAGGTCCTGGCGGCCCGCGCCCTCGAAGGCGGTGATGGAGTCCTTGCGCTGCTTGATGAGCTTGTCCACGATGGCGACCACGGCCGCGTCGTCGAGCGTGATGCGCTCGTCCACTTCCTTTTGCTTCATCGCGGCCTGCAGCAGGCGGATGGTGCCCAGGCGCTCGCTGTCCTTGGCGCGCATGGCGGTCTTCATGTCTTCGGTGATCTGGTCCTTGAGGCTCATGTCTTTCTTCTCCGGTGAAAAAGCAAAAACCCGCGCTTGGCGTCCCTAGCGCGGGTTTCGGCGGTGAGGCTGCGCGATCAGTACAGCTTCTTGGGCAGCTGCATGCTGCGCACGCGCTTGTAGTGGCGCTTCACGGCAGCGGCCTTCTTGCGCTTGCGCTCGGCCGTGGGCTTCTCGTAGAACTCGCGGGCGCGCAGGTCGGTCAGCAGGCCCAGCTTTTCGATGGTGCGCTTGAAGCGGCGCAGGGCGACGTCAAAGGGTTCGTTTTCTTTTACGCGGATCGTAGTCATTAGCTAATGGTTTCCAAAATGTGCCCGCAGAGGGATTCCAGGAAGATCGGGCCTGGAGGCCGTGCGCGGCGGGTTCCCCGTCCAAAACTAGTATTGGCCGACGGGGCATTGCCAGCAAAGCCCAGCATTATAGCGTTTGCCCGCCGGAACTCAAGCCGTGCCGGGCAGCGCCTGTGCGCAGGCGTGGGCGCTGGCCCAGGCCCACTGGAAGTTGTACCCGCCCAGCCAGCCCGTCACGTCCACCACCTCGCCGATGAAGTACAGGCCCGGCCGGGCCTTGCATTCCAGGGTCTGCTGCGACAAGGCCCGGGTGTCCACGCCGCCCAGGGTGACTTCCGCTTTCCTGTAGCCCTCCGTGCCCGTGGGGGTGAGTTCCCAGCGGGCCAGTTGCCCGGCCAGGCGGTTCAGGGCCTTGTCTGGCGCCTCGTTGATGGGGCGCTGCCACTCGGCATCGCGCCCCGCCCAGGCGTCGGCCAGCCGGCCCGGGACCAGGGCGGCCAGTTCGTTGGCGACCAGCCTGCGCGAACGGGCCTTGGCCTGTGCCAGGGCCTGGGGCAGGTCCACCGTGGGTGCGAGGTCGATGGCCAGCGGCATGCCCTCCCGCCAGTAGCTGGAGATCTGCAGCACGGCCGGGCCCGAGAGGCCCCGGTGGGTGAACAGCAGGTCTTCGTGGAAGGCCATGCGCTCCTTCTTGGCGCCGGTGGCAATCTCCACGGGGAGCGCCAGCCCTGCGAGCTGCGCGTAGGGCGCCCAGCCTTCGCCATCGAAGGTGAGCGGCACCAGCCCGGGGCGGCGCTCGACCACCGGCACGCCGAACTGCTGCGCTACCCGGTAGCCGAAGTCGCTCGCGCCGATCTTGGGAATGGACAGGCCGCCCGTGGCGATGACCAGCGAGCGTGTCTGCACGGGGCCTTGGCTGGTATCGATTTGATAGCTGCTGGCGCTTGTCCCATCTGCGCTGGAGGCCAAAAACACTATATTTTTGACGCTGCACGGCTGCCAGTGCGCCACATTCCCCGCGGCGCATTCGGCCAGCAGCATGCCGATGATGTCCTCGGCCGAGCGGTCGGCGAAGAGCTGGCCCTTGTGCTTTTCGTGGAAGGGAATGCCGTGCTTTTGCACCAGCGCGATGAAGTCCGCTGGCGTGAAGCGCGACAACGCCGAGCGGCAGAACTGCGGGTTCTGCCCCACGAAGTGCCGGTGCGGCGCCGAGGGGTCGAGGTCGCGGTTGGTGAAGTTGCAGCGCCCGCCGCCCGAGATGCGGATCTTCTCCGCCACCTTGTCGGCATGGTCGATGAGCAGCACCTTCAGGCCGCGCTGGCCGGCCTGGCCCGCGCAGAACAGGCCGGCGGCGCCGGCACCGAGGATGACGGCGTCGAAGAAAGGGGTGCTCATGGGAGCCGCGGATTGTAGGCGGTAGCATGTGCCATCCACGCTCTGGGGACCGCCTCATGAACCCGATCCGCTATGCCGCCTGTGCCCTGGCGCTGGGCTTTCTGGCCCCGGCCTGGGCCATCAACAAATGCACGGGTGCCGATGGCAAGGTGTCGTTCCAGGACGCGCCCTGCACGGGCCAGGGCGAGACGATCGAGGTGCGGCCCGCCATGGAAGGCGCCACCCCCATCCAGCCACCGCCCTCCACGGCCAAGGAGGGCGCTTTCGGTGCGAGCTGGCAGCGCAAGAACTACCTGCAGAGCCAGGGCATTCCGCAGGCGCGCGCGGCCCTCGAGCGCCACCAGCAGGAATGCGCGGCACAGCCGGAGGCCGTGGCCCATGCGGGCCCGCTGCGGCGCAGCACCCTCGCGGGCACTCAGTTCGCGCAGGAGCGTGCGGCCGAGGGCGCCCAGGACAAGGCTGCGTGCGAGGCACGCACCAAGGAGCTGCGCGAGCGGGTCCAGGCGCTCGAAAAAGAACTCGGCACGCCGTAGATGGCCCGGGGGCAGGCCGTCAATGCCGGTACACGCCCCCCGTGCCCACCACCGCGATGTCCACGAAGTTCGAACCATGCCGGTTCTGCGGGCTGAACTGGTAGCTGTAGCCGCCCACGTCCAGCCGGCCCAGCCCCTCCATGGCCTGCGCGAGGCTGGCGCGGGTGGCGCCGGGGCCCGCGGCCTTGAGCCCTTCGATGAGCACGCGCGCATCCATGTAGCCGGTGAAGCGGTCGTAGTCCACGGGCAGGTTGTGGCGCTTCATGGAGGCCTGGAAGTCGCGCGTGAGCTGCAGCGTGGGCTTGGTGGGCGAGGGGCCGGTGCGCGCCACGGCCAGGCCGCGCGCGTCGTCGCCCAGGGCCTTGAGCACGGCGGTGCCCGCGCCCAGCGAGAGCGTGTACACGGGCACGCCCAGCAGCGTCTTGTTGGCGCGCACGTAGGCCACCACGGGCGGGCCGGCGGCGACCAGCAGCACCGCGTGGGGCTGGAGCGCGGCCAGGGCCTTGGCCGCGTCGGTGGCGTCTTTGCCGGTGCTGTCCAGGCTGTGCGAGCCCACGAGCGTGGCGCCCTCGGCGGGGACGACCTTTTCCACCAGCGGCAGCAGCAGCTTGCCGAAGTCGTTGTTCTCGTAGGCCACGGCGATGCGCAGGCTCTGCACGGCCACGAGGTTGCGCACGATCTTCACCAGCTCGTCGGCGTAGCTTGCGCGCGTGGTGAACAGGTAGGGGCTGGCCTGCGCGCGGATGGCGGGGCTGCCGGTATAGACGGAGATCAGCGGCAGCCTGGCCTCGGCCAGGTAGGGCAGCATCGTGATGACCTGCGAGGTGCCCGCCACGCCGAAGAGCGCCACCACGCCTTCCTTGTCGCCCAGCGTGCGCGCGTTCTCCAGCGCGCGCTTGGGGTCGAAGCCATCGTCCAGCGTGGCGAGGCGCACCTTGCGCCCGCCGATGCCGCCTTGCGCGTTCAGGTCGGCGATGGCGGCGTCCTGGCCTTCGTGGATGGGCGCGAGAAAGGGCGCCATGCCACCCGACAGCGCCGTGGTGCGGCCCACCACCAGCGCTCCGGCGCTCGGTTGCGCGAACGACGTGGGTGCGGCGGTGCCGGCGGCCAGGGCCAGCAGCAGGGTGCGGCGGCGCAGGGCGGCGGCGGGGAATGCGTGCTTCATCGTGGGGCTCCTCCTGCACCATGGTAGGGCGCAGGCCCCGCGCGGGCCCACCGGGTTTTTACCGGGAGCGGGTCAACCCGGCGACAGGGGGGCTCAGCCCTTCCAGGTGAACGGAAACTTGAACTGGCGGATGAAGCCGTTGGGCACGTAGTCGCCCAGCACGCCGTACTGCTCGGGCCAGGCCTTGTCGCTCTTCACGGCGGTGCCGAACAGGTAGTCCAGGAAGGCGAAGTGCGCCGCGTAGTTCTTGTCCAGCGCCTCCTGGTCCTGGCTGTGGTGCCAGTGGTGGAAGTTGGGCGTGACCAGCACGTAGCGCAGCGGCCCCAGGCGCACGCTCACGTTGGCGTGGTTGAACACGGCCTGGAAGCCCACGACGACGATGTAGGCGTCGATCACTTCCTTGGAAAAGCCCAGCACGTAGATGGGCGCGAGCACCAGCGTGCGCGTGATGAGCAGCTCCAGGATGTGCTGGCGCGAGCCGGCCATCCAGTCCATGCTTTTCACGCTGTGGTGCACCGCGTGCAGGCGCCACAGCAGCGGCACCTCGTGGTAGGCGCGGTGCGTCCAGTACTGCACCAGGTCGGCCACCAGGATGATGAGGAACAGCGCCACCCAGAAGTTGAGCCCCTGCACCCAGCCGCGGATGCCGTCGTTGGCGGCCCAGCCGAAGAACTTGTGCACCAGCAGGTTGGTGGCCAGCAGCACGAAGCCCACCACCATGTGGTTCACGATGAAGTGGTGGAAGTCGGTCTGCCACTCGGCGCGGAAGATGGGCTGGTCCTTGCGCAGCGCGAACAGCTTTTCGATGAAGATGAAGATCAGCGAGCTGCCCAGCAGGTCGAGGATGAACCAGTCCAGGCCGATGTAGGGCGTGTTGTCCGGGAAGTTCGGGTCCACCTCCACCTTGTGCCCGCCCAGCAGCGCCGTGAGCGCGACCATGGCGAAAGCGAACGTGGCCAGCCAGCGCGCGCGGTTGAACAGGATGTTGACCAGCGAGATGCCGCCCGCGACGGCCATGGCCGCCAGCATGATGTTGCGGATCACGGCCACGTCGTAGCTCTTGCGCAGCTGCGGCGTGGTGAGGTATTCGGGGAAGTGGAAGGCCAGCACGCCCAGGAAGCACAGGATGGCGAGCGTGAGCGCGATCACCCCCGACACCAGGCCGCGCCCGGTGCGCAGCTCGCCATGGCTTTCGGTGAATTCGTTGAGCTTGTCGATTTCGAGCATGGTTCCTCCGTGCGTGTGACGCGCGAGTGTAGCCAAGGGCTGGGGTGGCGTGGCGCTTCTAGAATCCGGGCCATGAACATCCCCTCGCACCAGCTCAGCATGACCGTGCTCATGACGCCCGACATGGCCAACTTCTCGGGCAACGTGCACGGCGGGGCCATCCTCCGGCTGCTGGACCAGGTGGCGTACTCGTGCGCCAGCCGCTATTCGGCGTGCTACGTGGTCACGCTGAGCGTGGACCAGGTGATGTTCCTGCAGCCCATCCACGTGGGCGAGCTGGTGACCTTCCTCGCCAGCGTGAACTACACGGGCTCCTCGTCGATGGAGATCGGCATCAAGGTGGTGGCCGAGGACATCCGCTCGCAGGCGGTGCGGCACGTGAACAGCTGCTTCTTCACGATGGTGGCGGTGGACGAGTCGCGCAAGCCCGTGAAAGTGCCGCCCCTGTCGCCCTCCACCGCCGACGAGCGCCGCCGCTGGGAGGCGGCGCTGCTGCGCAAGGCCCTGCGCAAGGAGCTGGCCGAGCGCTTCCAGCAGGTGCGCGAAACCGCAGGCTAGGCGGCGTTGCGCGCCAGCTCGTGCGCGGCCAGCGCCACGCCGCGCACCACGTCGCCCACCACGATCACCGAGGGGCTGCCCAGCCCTTCGCGCGCCAGCGTGGCGTGCAGCGCGCCCAGCGTGGTGACCGCCTGGCGCTGGTGCGGCAGGCTGGCGTGCTGGACGATGGCCACGGGCGTGTCGGCGGGCAGGCCGGTCAGCAGTTCCTGCTGGATGGTGGCCGCGCCGCTCACGCCCATGTAGATCACCAGGGTCAGCTTGGCATCGCGCGCCGTGGCCGCGAGCTGGCGCCAGTCCGTGCCCGCGTCGCCGGGCTTGGCGTGGCCGGTGATGAAGACCACGCCGTGCGCGTGCTCGCGGTGCGTGAGCGGCGCGCCCAGCGACGTCAGGCCCGCCAGTCCGGCGGTGATGCCGTTGATGACTTCCACCTGCACGCCCGCGGCGCGCAGGTGCTCCACCTCCTCGCCGCCGCGCCCGAAGATGAAGGGGTCGCCGCCCTTGAGGCGCACCACGTTCTCGCCCTCGTGCACGGCCATCAGCATGAGCTTTTCGATGAAGGCCTGCGGCGTGCTCTTGCAGCCGCCGCGCTTGCCCACGTGCACGATGCGCGCGCGGGGCGAGGCGTGGGCCACGATGGCGTCGCTCACGAGGTCGTCCACCAGCAGCACCGTGGCGGCCTGGATGGCCTTGAGCGCCTTGATCGTGAGCAGCTCCGGGTCGCCGGGGCCGGCGCCGACCAGGGTGCAGCGGCCGATGGGGTAGGGGTTGTGGTGGTTCATGGGGATTTATTTGTCCGAAGCGGTTTGATCCGCAGAACTTTGGATGGAGATATGCACGATGTGTTCCACCTGCCGGGCGATGGCGGGCGGCACGGGCAGTTCGCCGGCCAGCACGCGGCGCGTGTAGGCAGCGGTCGTGGCCACGTCGATCTCCGCGGGTAGGCCGGGCACTTCGCTCGCGGTGCCGGGGCGCTGCTCTTCCAGCACGCGGTGCGTGCCGTGCACGAAGCCGTCGTAGCGCGGTGTGCGGCGCGGGTCGGTGGCGACCTCGCCCTCCAGCCCGCGCGAGAGCAGGGCGTTCATGCCCAGGGTGCCGAAGGTGGCGAGCAGCATCTCGAAGTATTCGGGGTGGGTGTAAGCCGTCACGACCACCGCCGGCCCGGCGCAGGGATTCATCAGCTTGACCACGCTGTGCCCCGGGTTGCGCAGGCCCACCACCTCGCGCACGGCCAGCAGGCGCGCCAGGCCGGGGTGCAGGTGTTGCGTGTGGATGTGGCGGACGCTGCCGTTTGCTATTTTTTCAGGAGCTGCCAGCGCAGGCACATCCAGCGCCAGCAGCACATCGGATGCCAGAACCCGCCGCGCCTCCGTGCGCATGCCGTGCAGCAGCACCGGCAGGCCTTCGCGCGCCAGCAGCAGGGCCAGCAGGGGCGTGAGCACGGGCAGCTTGCGCGCGCCGTTGTAGCTAGGCAGTACGACCAGCGGGCGGTCGCTGGCGGGCAGCCGGTCCAGGCGCGGGTGCGTGGCGTCCAGGAAGCCGCACATCTCCTCGGCCGTTTCGCCCTTGATGCGCATGGCCAGGCAGAAGGCGCCGATCTCCAGGTCGGTCACCGCGCCGTCGAGCACCTGGCCGAACAGGTCGGCCGCCTGCGCGCGCGCGAGCGGCTTGGCGCCGCGCGCGCCCCGGCCGATTTCCTTGATGTACTGGCTGATGCTCATGGGGTTCTATTTTCAGGTAATCAAGCCAACTTTTGGTTATATGGGGTGGTGGCGCGCACCATGCGTTTCAGCTCGGGCAGGCAGGAGCCACAGTTGGTGCCGCAGCGCAACTCGCCCTGCAGCTGGGCCAGCCGCGTATCGTCCGTGCCGTGGCAGCGCGCCAGCGTGGCGCTGATGGCGGCGTCCGTCACGTTGAAGCAGGCGCACACGGGCTTGCCGCGCGACTGCACCGCCACCGGAGCCGTGGCGCCGGGCACGAGCAGCAGGCGGCCGTAGGTCTGCGCGGGCAGTTCTTCCTGCAGCAGGGTCTTGAGCCAGCCCTCGGCCCGCGTGTCGCCGGCCAGCAGAAAGCCTTCGAGGGTGGCCGCATCGCCCCGGCGCGCCAGCCGTGCTGCGCGGCGCTGGCCGCGTTTCCTATCGGCATAGCGCAGCGTGTCCGTGCCGGCCAGGCCCAGCAGGCTTTCGATGCGCGCGATCAGCGCCTCGGGCGCGGCCCCGTCGCTGGCGGCGCGCAGCAGCACGCCGGTGCGTTCGCGCTGGGGCTCGCCCAGCGGCGTGTTGTTGCTGAAGGGCACGCAGCTGGCGAAAGGGAATTCATCCATCAGCGCCGACAGGGCTTCGCGCGTGGCCCGGGCCTCGCCGGGCGGCACCCAGGCCACGGCTAGTAGCGTCCAGGGCAGCTCTGCCTTGAGGATCTTGACGGCCGTGTGCTTGAGCTCGGGCTGCTTGGACGCGGGGCAGAACGCCGGTGTGGTGAGCGCGTTCACGCCGGCCAGCCGTTCGCCGGTGGACGACCGCCCTCCCAGGAACTCGCCGCCCCAGTGCATGGCGATGAAGGCCTGCGACGGGCCCAGGTTCGCATCGGCCTGCGCGGGCAGCACGATGGAGCCGCGTCGGCTGGTCACGTGCACCAGGTCGCCGTCTTGCAAGCCGCGCTGCGCCATGTCCTGCGGGTGCATCTGCACGCTGGGTTCGGCCACGTGCCCGAACAAACGGCCCAGGGTGCCGGTGCGCGTCATGCCGTGCCACTGGTCGCGCAGGCGGCCGGTGGTCAGGCTGAACGGGTAGCGCGGCGCACGGGGCTCGGCCAGGGGCTGCCAGGCGTGGGCGGCGAAGCGGGCGCGGCCGTCCGCCGTGGGGAAGGTGCCGTCTTCATACAGGCGGGCCTTGCCGGTGGCGGCGCCTTCGGGCAGCGGCCATTGCTGCGGGCCGTTGTCTTCCAGCATGTTCCACGACAGGCCGGTGATGTCCAGGTCGCGCCCGCGCGTGCTTTCGCGGTGCTCGTTCCAGATGGCTTCGGCATCGTGGTACGGGAACAGCGTGGTCGCGCCGGGGCGCAGCCGCGCTTCCAGCTGGTGCGCGAACTGCACCGCGATGGACCAGTCGTTGCGCGCCTCGCCGGGCGCGGGCACAGCGGGGCGCACGCGGGAGATGCGGCGTTCGCTGTTGGTCACCGTGCCGGTCTTTTCGCCCCAGGTGGTCGCTGGCAGCAGCAGGTCGGCATAAGCACAGGTGGCGGCCGTGGCAAAGGCCTCCTGCACCACCACGAACTCGGCGCGCTGTAGGGCGCGGCGCACGGTGGCCTGGTCGGGCAGGCTCTGCGCGGGGTTGGTGCAGGCTATCCACAGGGCCTTGATCTCGCCGTCGGCGGCGGCCTGGAACATCTCGACCGCCGTCTTGCCGGGCTTGCTGGGCACGTCGGCCACGCCCCACAGTGCGGCCACCTCGGCGCGGTGCTGCGGGTTGCCCAGGTCGCGGTGGGCGCTGAGCAGGTTGGCGAGGCCGCCCACCTCGCGCCCGCCCATGGCGTTGGGCTGGCCGGTCAGGCTGAACGGCCCCGCGCCGGGCTTGCCGATCTGCGCGGTGGCCAGGTGCAGGTTGATCAGCGCGGCGTTCTTGGCCGTGCCGCTGCTGCTCTGGTTCAGGCCCTGGCAGTACAGGCTGAGCGTGGCTTTGGATGTGGCGAACCACCTTGCGGCGGTGGCGAGGTCCGCCTCCTGGATGCCGCACACCTCGGCCACGCGCGCGGGTGTGCAGTCGCGCACGAGGGCCGCGAGTGCATCGAACCCCGTGGTGTGCGCGGCGATGTAGGCGGTGTCCACCCAGCCCTCGCGCAGCATCAGGTGCAGCATGCCGTTGAACAGCATCACGTCGCTGCCGGGCTGCAGGGGCAGGAACAGGTCGGCCAGCCCGGCGGTGTCGGTGCGGCGCGGGTCGGCCACGACGATCTTCATGCCCGGGTTGGCGGCGCGCGCGGCCTCGATGCGGCGGAACAGGATGGGGTGCGCCCAGGCCGTGTTGCTGCCCACGATGAACAGGCACTGCGCATGGTTCACGTCGTCGTAGCAGGCGGGCGGCGCGTCGGCGCCCAGGGTCTGCTTGTAGCCCGCCACGGCGCTGCTCATGCACAGGCGCGAGTTGGTGTCGATGTTGTTGGTGCCGATGAGGCCCTTGGCGAGCTTGTTGAAGACGTAGTAGTCCTCGGTGAGCAGCTGGCCGCTGACGTAGAAGCCCACGGCGTCGGGGCCGTGGGCCTGCACGATGTACGCGAAGCGCGTGGCGGCCAGATCCAGGGCCGCGCTCCAGGCGATGGGCTGGGGCGTGCCGCCGCGCTGGCTGCGGTGCCGGGGTTGCAGCAGGCGCGACTGCAGCGTGATGGGGCTGGCGGCCGTGAGGTGCAGCGTGGAGCCCTTGGTGCACAGGCGGCCGAAGTTGGCCGGGTGGGCGGGGTCGCCGCGCACGCCGGTGATCTGCGCGCCATCGCTTTCGATGATGACGCCGCAGCCTACGCCGCAGTAGGGGCAGGTGGACCGGGTTTCTTGCATGGCGTGGATTCTTGTGGTGTTTTTGGCCTCCAGCGCTTGCTGGACAAGCGCTGGCAGCTATCGAATCAGGAGTTGCCGAACATCAGCTGGTCGCGGATCTCGGCCACGCTGCGCCCCTCGCGCACCAGCTCGAAGTACCAGGCGCCCTGCGCCGTGTCGCCGTACAGGCAGGCGCCGACGAGCTTGTCGTCCTTCACCAGCAGCTTCTTGTACACGCCGCCGAGGGGGTCGCTCAGCACGATTTCCTCCGTGCCCTCGCCGCCCTCGAAGTCGCCCGCGCTGAACAGGTCGATGCCCGTGACCTTGAGCTTGGTGGCGGTGTGCGAGCCCGGGTAGCGCACGATGCCGTGCTGCGCCAGGTGGTTGGCCAGCACCTTGCCCTGCTCGAACAGCGGCGCCACCAGCCCGTAGGCCACGCCCCGGTGCGCGGCGCATTCGCCCACGGCGTAGATGCGCGGGTCGGTCACGGTCTGCAGCGTGTCGCTGACGGCGATGCCCCGGTCCACGTGCAGGCGCATCTGCTCCGCCAGCTGCGTGTTGGGGCGGATGCCCACGGCCATCACCACCAGGTCGGCGGGCAGCTCGCTGCCGTCCGCGAAGCGCACCGCGCGCACGCGGCCCTGGGGCCCGGCCAGCAGCGCCTGCGTCTGCGCCCGCAGCTTGAACTGCATGCCGCGCGCGGCCAGTTCCTGCTGCAGCAGGGCGCCGGCCGTGGCGTCGAGCTGGCGGTTGAGCAGCCAGTCGCCCGCATGCACCACGGTGGCCTGCATGCCGCGCTTCATGAGGCCGTTGGCGGCCTCCAGCCCCAGCAGGCCGCCGCCGATGACCACGGCGTGCCGGTAGGTGGCGGCGGCGTCGATCATGGCCTGCGTGTCGGCGATGTCGCGGTAGGCCAGCACGCCCTGGAGCGTGTTGCCGGGGATGGGCAGGATGAAGGGGTTGGAGCCGGTGGCGAGGATCAGCCGGTCGTACCCGGCGGTGACCGCCCCGCCCGCCGCATGGGTGGCGCTCACCGTGCGCCGCGTGCGGTCCACCTGCGTCACGGTGCAGCCGCTGTGCAGCGTGATGCCGTGCCGGGCGTACCACGCCCAGTCGTTGAGGATGATCTCGTCGAGCGTCTGCTCGCCCGCCAGCACGGGCGAGAGCAGGATGCGGTTGTAGTTGGGGTGCGGCTCGGCCCCGAACACGGTGATGTCGTACAGGCCGGGCGCGATCCTGAGCAGTTCCTCCAGCGTGCGCACGCCGGCCATGCCGTTCCCCACCATCACCAGCTTGGGCTTGTTCATCGTGGCGTTCACTCCGTAAAAACAAAAACGGCGTCCGCACGATGCAGCTTCGGGTTGCGAAACTGCATGTGGGGACGCCTTCGTCCGTGCAACGCCTCCGTGCGCCATTGCAGGCTGCGTTGCGGGGCCCCGGGGGGCCGTGCCTTGCAGGAAGCAATGCCTGTGCCAGCCTGCGTGCACTGCCGTGGTGCCGCGCCGACGGTGAAAGTCTTGACGCGCATTAATTTGTTTCGCGAACCCCCAAGGCCGCACTAGCATGGCAACGGCTCAGTCTGAACAGCCGCGTCCTCCGCGGAGCGTGCGGCACCTTCAAGGAGATTCCCATGCGCGTCAATCTGCCGGTCAGCACGCAAGAGTATGCGTTTCCCAAGGGCGAGACCCTGGTGTCCACCACCGATCTCAAGGGCCGCATCCTGTATTGCAACCCGATGTTCATCGAGGTCAGCGGGTACGAGAAGGAAGAACTGCTGGGCCAGCCCCACAACATCGTGCGCCACCCCGACATGCCCGAGGAGGCGTACCGCGACATGTGGGACACCATCGCCAAGGGGACCCCCTGGTCCGCCCCGGTCAAGAACCGGCGCAAGGACGGCTCGTTCTACTGGGTGATGGCCAACGTCACGCCATTGATGCAGGGCGACCAGCCCACGGGCTACATGTCGGTGCGCACCGAGGCCACGCGCGAACAGATCCAGGGCGCGGAGCAGCTCTACCAGACGATGCGCGAGGAAAAGCAGGCCGGCACGCTGGTGCACGTGCTGCGCGAAGGGCGGGTGCTCCGGAACACGCTGGGGAGCCGCCTGCTGGCGGCCGTGCGCCCTGGGCCCATGGGCAAGATCGCCCTGTGCACCCTGCTGCTGGTGTTCCTGTCGTGGTGCGCCGCCACCCTGGGCGGGCATGCCATGACACTGGGCTCGGGCATCGCCTGGCTGGGCGTTGCGGCGGTGGCCGTGGGCATGGCGGCCTACCTGCACCGCGTGACCGTGGCCCCCTTGCTGGAGATGCTGCGCTGGGCCAACCGCATGGCGGCGGGCGACCTGACGCAGAAAATAACCACCTCGCGCAGCGACACCATGGGGCAGCTGCAGAAGGCGCTGGCCCAGCTCAACGTGAACCTGCTGTCCATCGTGCGCGATGCGCGCCAGGAGAGCGAGCACATGCAGGTCTCCACCCGCGAGATCGCGCAGGGCAACCAGGACCTGTCGTCCCGCACCGAGGCCCAGGCCAGCAACCTGCAGCAGACGGCGGCGTCCATGGAGGAGATCACCGGCACCGTCAAGCAGACCGCCGAGTCCGCGCGGCAGGCCACGGTGCTCGCCACGCAGGCCACGCAGGTCACCGAGCGCAGCAGCGCGGCGGTGGACGGCGTGGCCAGCACCATGAAGCAGATCCAGGCTGCGTCCGGGCGCATCAGCGAGATCACGCAGCTCATCGACTCCATCGCGTTCCAGACCAACATCCTGGCGCTGAACGCCGCCGTGGAGGCCGCGCGCGCGGGCGAGCAGGGGCGGGGCTTCGCGGTGGTGGCATCCGAAGTGCGCAGCCTGTCGCACCGCACGCAGTCCGCCGCCAAGGAGATCCGCCAGCTCATCGACGACTCGGCCAACACGGTGAGCGAAGGCCACGCGAAGACCGATGCCGCGCAGAAGACCATGTCCGAGTCGCTGGAGCTGGTGCGCCGCGTGAACACGCTCATCGGCGAGATCCACAGCGCCTCCAACGAGCAGCTCAGCGGCATCTCGCAGGTCAATGCGGCCGTGGCCCAGCTCGACACCATCACGCAGCAGAACGCCGCGCTGGTAGAGGAGAACGCGGCCTCAGCCCTGCAGCTCAACGGCCAGGCGCAGACCATGACCGAGACGGTGCAGGTGTTCCGCATCGACGCCTCGGCCCCCGCGCAGGCGCGCGACGCCGTGGCGCTGCGCAAGCAGATGAAGGCGAAGGCACCATCGGCGGGCCGCGCCCTGGCGCCGGTCTAGAGCCGGTCTAGGTACTGGCCCGCACGGTGAGCTCGAACCCCAGGTCCACCGAGTTGTGCTCCGGCGCCTCGCCGCGCATCAGCGCCAGCAGCATGCGCGCGCTGGCCTCGCCGATGGCCGAGCGGGGCGTACGCACGGTGGTCAGCGGCGGCAGCATCTGGTCGCTGCCCGCCAGGTCGTTGAAGCCCGCGATGGCCACCCGGCCCGGCACGGCCAGGCCCAGGCGCTGCGCCGCCAGCAGCCCGCCCTGGGCCAGGTCGTCGTTGCAGAAGAACACGGCGTCCACGCCGTCGCGGGTGCGCAGCACTTCCTCCAGCAGCTCGGCCCCCAGACGGATGGAGGAGGGCTGGGGGCTCAGCAGCTCCAGGCGCGGGTCGTACAGGCCGGCCTCGCGCAGGCAGCGGCGGTAGCCCTCGGCCCGCTGCATGGTGCGCGGGTCCAGTTGCGCGGCCACGAAGGCCACGCGGCGGTGGCCGCGCGCGAGCAGGTGGGCTGTCATGGCGTGGCCCGCGTCCTGCTGCGAAAAGCCCACGCAGAACACGCCGGGCGCGGGCGTCATCTCCATCAGGTGCACGCAGGGCACGCCGCTGGCGGCGATCATCTGGCGCGCCGCCTCGGTGCGGTCGAAGCCCGTGACCAGCAGCCCGGCGGGGCGGTGCGCGAGGTAGGTGCGCAGCAGTTGCTCTTCTTCCTGCGGGTCGTAGTGCGTCACGCCGATCAGCGCCTGGTAGCCGTGGGGGAACAGCGCGCGGTGCACGGCCTCCAGCACATCCACGAACAGCGCGTTGGACAGCAGCGGCACCAGCACCGGCACCTGCACGCTGCGCTGGGAGGCGAGGGCGCGCGCCGCCGGGTCGGGCACGTAGCCCAGCTGCTGGGCGGCGTCCTTCACGCGCTGCACCAGCTCCTGCGCCACGCCGCGCTCGCCGCGCAGCGCCCGCGACGCGGTGATGGGGCTGACGCCGGCCGCCCTGGCCACGTCGCTCAAGGTGATGCGCCCGCTGGAGCGGCGCCGTGCTGTCGGTTCTGGTTTGTTCAAGGGTTAACCCGCATGGGAGTGGGGTGGGATCTGGTTAGGATAGCGCTGTCCAAATGCTTGGACAAGGCCATTGGCAGGGTTTTTAGCCGATGTCGCCGAAATAGTCACCGTATTTGCCGGCATCCCCTGGGGATGCTTTTTCAAGACTTGTTTGGATAGCGCTACCAATATGAGTGTTCTGCCGTCATCCGTCTCTCTGGTGGTCATGGGCGTGGCGGGCTGCGGCAAGTCCAGCCTGGGCTCGGCCCTGGCCGGGACCGAGGGCCTGCCCCTGATCGAGGGGGACGACCACCACAGCCCCGCCAGCCGCGAGAAGATGCGCGAGGGCATTGCCCTGACCGATGCGGACCGCGAAGGCTGGCTGGCCACGCTCGGGCAACTGCTGCAGGCCCATCCCCGGGGCGTGGTGCTGACCTGCTCCGCCCTCAAGAAGGCCTACCGCGACCGCCTGCGCAGCGCCCGCCCGGGCCTGCGCTTCGTCTTCCTGGACATCGACCCCGCCAGCGCCCGCCAGCGCGTGGCGGCCCGGGCGGGCACGCATTTTTTCTCGACCACGCTGGTGGACAACCAGTTCACCACGCTGGAGTCGCCCGTGGGCGAGCCCGGCGTGCTGCGCCTGGATGCCCTGGCGGACCTCGCCACCCTTCAACAGCAGGCCCGCGCCTGGATCGCCGCCACGGAGGCCGCATGAGCACGCCCGATTCCCGCACCCCCAGCCGGTTCGAAAAGATTGCCCAGGCGCTGATGGCCGCCTGCCTGGCCGTCATGGCGGTGGCGGTGTTCGTCAACGTGGTGCTGCGCTACGGCTTCGGCAGCGGCATCGCGGCCAGCGAGGAGCTGTCGCGCCTGCTCTTCGTGTGGATGGTGTTCATCGGCGCCGCCGCCGCGTACCCGGCGGGCGAGCACATGGCCTTCACCAGCCTGGCCGGGCTGCTGGCCAGGAAGCCCCTGGCCTTCGGCCTGCTCACGGCGCTGATCCGCCTGCTGGTGGTGGCCGCCTGCGCCATGCTGGCCTGGGGCGCGTGGCAGCAGGTGGTGGTGGGCCTGGACAGCCATTCCGTGGTGCTGGGCTATTCGGCGGCGCTGCTGCCGCTGCCGGCCCTGCTGTGCGCCGCCGCCATCGGCGTGATGGCGCTGATCGAACTGATTCAACGCAAGCCGCTGGACCTGGGCCACGGCGCAGAGGTGGAGTGAGAGGCCATGGGACTCGAAGCGCAGGCTTTCATCGTTTTTTCCGTGGGCATGCTCGTGCTCATGGGCACGGGCATGAACATGGGGCTGGCCCTGGTGCTCACCGGCGCGGGCATGGCCTGGGTGCTGGACTTCTGGGACACGCAGCTGCTGGCCCAGAACCTCGTGGCCGGGGTGGACAGCTTTCCGCTGCTGGCCGTGCCGTTCTTCATCCTGGCCGGGGAGCTGATGAACTCGGGCGGCATCAGCCGCCGCATCATCGACATGGCGCAGGCCTGGGTGGGCCACATCCGCGGCGGCCTGGGCTACGTGGCCATCGGCGCGGCGGTGCTCATGGCCAGCATGAGCGGCTCGGCCCTGGCCGACACGGCGGCGCTGGCCACCATCCTCTTGCCCATGATGCGCCAGCAGGGCTACCCGATGAACACCTCGGCCGGGCTCATCGCCTCGGGCGGCATCATCGCGCCCATCATCCCGCCGTCCATGCCGTTCGTGATCTACGGCGTGACCACCAACACCTCGATCTCCGCGCTGTTCGTTTCGGGCATCGTGCCGGGGCTGATGATGGGCGTGGGCCTGATCTTCGCGTGGCGCTGGGTGTTGCGCGGCATGAAGGACCTGCCCCAGGGCACGCCGCTGCCCATGAAGGACCGCCTGCGCGCCACGGCCCGCGCCTTCTGGGCCATGCTGATGCCGCTGATCATCATCGGCGGCATGAAGACCGGCGTGTTCACGCCCACCGAGGCCGCCGTGGTGGCAGCGTTCTACGCGCTGGTGGTGGCGCTGTTCGTGCACCGCGAGATGCGGCTTCCCGACATCTACGGCGTGCTGGTGCGCGCGGCCAAGACCACGGCCATCGTGATGTTCCTGTGCGCGGGCGCCCAGGTGGCCAGCTACATGATCACGCTGGCCGACCTGCCCGCCGTGCTCACCAGCTGGCTGGGCCCGCTGGTGGAGAGCCCGCGCCTGCTGATGGCCGTGATGATGATCGTGCTGGTGCTCATCGGCACCGCGCTGGACCTCACGCCCACCATACTGATCTTCGGCCCAGTGATGCTGCCGATCGCCGTGAAGGCCGGCATCGACCCCGTGTACTTCGGCCTGATGTTCGTGCTCAACGGCGCCATCGGCCTGATCACGCCGCCCGTGGGCACGGTACTCAACGTCGTGGCGGGGGTGGGGCGCATCTCGATGCACAGCGTCATCAAGGGCGTGAACCCCTTCCTGCTCACCTACGTGCTGATCTTGGCGCTGCTCGTGGTCTTCCCGCAGATCGTGACGGCGCCCGTCGCGTGGATGCGTTGACGCTTCTCTTTTCCCCTCGTTCGTTCATTCACCAATGGAGACAACCATGACCCCTTTCCGCCGCACCCTGCTGGCCGCCCTGTCGGCCGCCGCCTTTGCCGCCTCGTTCCAGGCGGCCGCGCAGGACTTCAAGCCGCGCATCATCCGCTTCGGCTACGGCCTCAACGAAGTGTCCAACCAGGGCCGCGCCACCAAGGTCTTCGCCGAGGAGGTGGAGAAGGCCTCGGGCGGCAAGATGAAGGTGCGCGCCATCGGCGCCGCCGCGCTGGGCTCGGACATCCAGATGCAGCAGGCGCTGGTCGGCGGCGCGCAGGAAATGATGGTGGGCTCCACCGCCACGCTCGTGGGCATCACCAAGGAGATGGCGATCTGGGACACGCCCTTCCTGTTCAACAACACCCGGGAAGCCGACGCCGTGCTCGACGGCCCCGTGGGCCAGAAGGTGATGGACAAGCTGCAGGAGAAGGGCCTGGTGGGCCTGGTCTACTGGGAGAACGGTTTCCGCAACCTCACCAACAGCAAGCGCCCCGTCGCCAAGCTGGAGGACATGAACGGCATCAAGCTGCGCGTGATGCAGAACAACGTGTTCCTCGACAGCTTCAAGACCCTGGGCGCCAACGCGGTGCCGCTGCCGTTCTCCGAACTGTTCACCGCCCTGGAGACCAACACGGTGGACGGCCAGGAGAACCCCTACAACACCATCCTGTCGAGCAAGTTCTACGAGGTGCAGAAGTACCTCACGGTGACCAACCACGTCTACAGCCCCTGGATCGTGCTGGTGAGCAAGAAGTACTGGGACGGTCTCTCCAAGGCCGAGCAGAAGGTGCTGCTCGACGCCGCGAAGAAGAGCCGCGACTTCGAGCGCAAAGACACGCGCGAGGAAGCCGACAAGGCGCTGGCCGACCTCAAGGGCAAGGGCATGCAGGTCAACGAGCTGTCGGCCGCCGAGGCCAATCGCATGCGCGAGAAGCTGGGTGCGGTGAACGCCAGCATCGCAGCCAATGTGGGCGAGGCGCTGTGGAAGGAAGTGCAGGGCGCGGTGGCCCAGGCGCGCGCGGGCAAGTAAGCCCCGTCCGGGCCGTCAAGTGAAACGGGCTCCCATCCGCGAGGATGGGAGCCCGTTCGCCTTTCAAGGCGCGGCGCGGATTACAGCGTGCCGGTTTCGCCCGACGGGATCTGGCCCGTGCGCACGGCTTCGGCTGCTGCAGCGCTCACGGCGGCACGGTCGGCGGTGGATTGGTAGGTCACGACGCGGGAACCTGCGGGCTCGGTGCTGCGGGTCTGGGCCACGGTAGCGGCTTCGGCCTGCACTTCGGCACGGGTGCGGTTCGTGTCGAACTTCAGGGCGAACTGCGAGGGGTCGAGGTCGCCAGCCTGGGCGCCGAAGGAAACGAAAGCAGCCAGGGCAGCGAGGGACAGGAAGCGGGCGGACTTGTTCATGGTGAAACTCCAGTGAAATTCAAGAAATAAATAAGTAAGAGAAAGATCGGAATCGGTTCTACGTGCTCTGCAGGCCGGATCAGCCCAGCTCACCCGAGGGAATCTTGCCCGTGCGCACGGCTTCGGCGGCTTCGGCCCGCACGGCGGCGCGGTCGGCCGTGGACTTGTAGGTGACTACGCGGGAGCCGGCGGGCTCGATGCTGCGGGTCTGGGCCACCGTGGCGGCTTCGGCCTGCACTTCGGCGCGGGTGCGGTTGGTGTCGAACTTCGTGGCGAACTGCGAAGCATCGGCCTCGTCGGCCTGGGCGCCAAAGGAAGCAAAAGCAGCGACGGCGGCGATGGAGAGGAAGCGTGCGGTAGTGTTCATGATGAAAATCCTTGGGTTGAAAGCGTCTCAAAAAAGCCGGGAGGCAGCGGAAAGACCAAAGATGCCAACAGCCGTATCCCGGGTTCGGTGAGTCGCCTTGCGGGTTCGGCTCATCGATGGGATGAACTGTACGCCGGGGGCGGCCAAGGAAAAACTACTCAGTCGCGAACTAACTGTTCCAGTATTTGAAACAATCCTGCAGACTTTTTGTTGCACCGAAACCTTGTGGAGCACTGCGTTGAACATGGGCTCCATCGTGCCCGGCGCCCTGCGGAAGGTCGTCTCGCCGCGGTTTCGGTTGTTTTCGGTTTGTTTCGCGCCTGGCCGGATGCAACAAGGGCGAAACATATGCATCGGAGACTGTCCGGACCGCCCCAAAAACGTGGCAAATGGGCCCGCGCGGGTTGCGCTGGCGGGGCTTATGGGCTGAAATCCCACAGGTGTTTACGATCTTTCAGAGGGAGGTTGCCATGACCAGCGTCGCCAAGATTCTCGAAGCCAAACCCGATGCCACCGTGCACACCATCGCGCCGGGCGCGTCGGTGCTGGCGGCCCTGCAACTCATGGCCGACAAGGGGATCGGCGCCCTGGTCGTGGTGGAGGGCCCGGACATCGCCGGCATCTTCACTGAGCGCGACTACGCGCGAAAGATCGCTCTGATGGGCCGCACCTCGTCGGTCACGCTGGTGCGCGACGTGATGACCACCTCTGTGCTGTTCGTGCGGCCCGACCAGACCAGCGAGCAGTGCATGCAGCTCATGAGCAACAACCGGCTGCGCCACCTGCCCGTGGTGGAGGGGGGCCGGCTGGTGGGGATGATCTCGATCGGGGATCTGGTGAAGGACATCATCTCCGAGCAGAAATTCATCATCGAGCAGCTCGAACAGTACATCACCGGCGCGGGCAGATGAGGAACACCCCCTGAGCGGCTGCGCCGCTTCCCCCCGCTCTCGCATCGCGTAGCGATGCGGGCAGGGGGACGACGCCAGTGGCCTGGCAAAGCCAGCTCCACGGCGTCTGCTGGTATCGGGTCGCGCCAGCTTCGCGGTGCCATGGGCTTTTCTCAAGCCGCTTTTTCCACGTGCCCTTGCCGGGTGTAGAGGAAGTCGATCACCGCCTTGCGGCAGTGCACGTAGCGCGGGTCTTCGGCCAGTTCCACGCGGCGGCGCGGGCGGGGCAGGTCCACCGGCAGGATCTCGCCGATGGTCGCTGCGGGCCCGTTGGTCATCATCACGATCTTGTCGGACAGCAGCACGGCCTCGTCCACGTCGTGCGTCACCATCACCACGGTGCTCTGCGTGCGCGCCACGATCTCCAGCAGCTCGTCCTGCAGCTTGGCGCGCGTGAGGGCGTCCAGTGCGCCGAAGGGCTCGTCCATCAGCAGCACCTGGGGCTCCATCGACAGAGCGCGGGCGATGCCCACGCGCTGCTTCATGCCGCCCGATATTTCGCCGGGGCGCTTCTGCCCCGCGTGGGTCAGTCCCACCAGGGCCAGCGCGGCGTCGGTGCGCGCGCGCAGTTGCTGGCGGCTTTCGCGGGCCGCGAAGACGCGCTCCACTGCCAGGTACACGTTGTCGAAGCAGGTGAGCCAGGGCAGCAGCGAGTGGTTCTGGAACACCACGGCGCGCTCCGGCCCCGGGCCCTTGATCTCCTTGTTGGCGCACAGCAGCGCGCCGTGGGTGGGCGTGGTCAGCCCGGCGATCAGGTTCAGCAGCGTGGACTTGCCGCAGCCCGAGTGGCCGATGAGGGCCACGAACTCGCCCTTAGCGATGGTCAGGTCGATGCCGCGCAGCGCCGGGAACAGGCCCTTGGCCGTCTTGAAGGTCTGCTCGACGCCCTGGATCTCGATGAACTTGGCGGGGTTGTTCATGACTTCACCTCCTCGAACGTGAATGCCGTGGCTAGCTTGATGAGCGCGAACTCCAGCACCAGCCCCACGATGCCGATGACGAAGATGGCGATGAGGATGTTCTTGACGTTGAGGTTGTTCCACTCGTCCCATACCCAGAAGCCGATGCCCACGCCGCCGGTCAGCATCTCGGCGGCCACGATCACCAGCCACGCCGTGCCCACGGCCAGGCGCACGCCGGTCAGCATGTAGGGCAGCACGGCGGGGAAGAGGATGCGCGTGGCGATCTTCCATTCGGAGAGCTGCAGCACGCGGGCCACGTTCATGTAGTCCTGGGGTACGCGCTGCACGCCCACGGCGGTGTTGATGACCATGGGCCAGATGGAGCAGATGAAGATGGTCCAGATGGCCGCCGGGTTGGCGCCCTTGAACACCAAGAGGCCGATGGGCAGCCACGCCAGCGGCGACACGGGTCGCAGCAGGCTGATGACGGGCATGAACATGCGCGACAGGAACCCGAAGCGCCCGATGACGAAGCCCGCCGGAATGCCCACCAGCGCCGCCATGCCGAAGCCCACCGCCACGCGCTGCAGGCTGGCGAGCACGTTCCAGCCCACGCCCTGGTCGTTGGGGCCGTTGCGGTAGAACGGGTCGCTGAACACCTCCACCGCCTGCTGCCAGGTCTCCTGCGGGCTGGGGATGCTGCCGCCCGTGGTGGCGGACACCACGGCCCACAGGCCCACGAGCAGCCCCAGGCCGCACAGCGGCGGCAGCACGGCGAGCCAGAAGCCGCGCGACAGGGCGGCCCAGTCGCGCCCGGAGGATTTTGAGTGTTTTACGGCTCCAGCGCTTATGGGTAAAGCGCTGGCAGCTACTTTTTTCATAGTGTTGGGCGCCGCGATGGGCTCGGGCGGTGCGTGGAAGACTGCGCTGACCATGGTGCGGACTCCTTCAGGCCTTGATCTTGAAAGCGTCGGCGTACTGGGCCGGGTTCTTGCCGTCCCACACCACGCCGTCGATGAGCTTGCTGGTGCGCATCGCGTCCTTGGGCACGCTGATCTTCATAGCGCTGGCGACGGACTTGTACAGGTCGATCTGGTTGATCTGCTTGGCCACGCCCAGGTAGTCAGGGTGGCTCTTGAGCAGGCCCCAGCGCTTGTGCTGGGTGAGGAACCACATGCCGTCCGACAGATAGGGGAAGTTCACCGCGCCGTCATTGAAGAACTTCATGTGGTTGGGGTCGTCCCAGGTCTTGCCCAGGCCGTTCTGGTAGCGGCCCAGGATGCGCTGGTTGATGGCGTCCACGCTGGTGTTGATGTAGGCCTTCTGCGCCACCGTCTCGGCCATCTTCATCTTGTTGGACAGGCTGGCGTCGATCCACTGGCTGGCCTCCAGAATGGCCATCATCACGGCGCGTGTGGTGTTGGGGTACTTTTTCACGAAGTCGGCCGTGGTGCCCAGCACTTTCTCGGGGTGGTCGCGCCAGATGTCCTGCGTGGTGTTGGCCGTGATGCCGATGCCGTCCATGATGGCGCGGTGGTTCCAGGGCTCGCCCACACAAAATCCGTCCATGTTGCCCACGCGCATGTTGGCCACCATTTGCGGCGGCGGCACGGTGATGAGCTTGGCACCGGACAGCGGGTTGATGCCTGCCGCCGCCAGCCAGTAGTGCATCCACATCGCATGCGTGCCCGTGGGGAACGTGCCCGCAAAGGTGTATTCACGCTTTTCGCTGGCCATCAGCTTGGCCAGCGAGGGGCCGTCCACCGCGCCCTTGTCGGCCAGCGCCTTGGACAGCGTGATGGCCTGGCCGTTGTTGTTCAGGCTCATCAGCACGGCCATGTCCTTCTTGGGCCCGGCCGTGCCCAGATGCACGCCGTACACCAGCCCGTAGAGCACGTGGGCGAAGTCCAGCTCGCCGTTCACCAGCTTGTCGCGCACGCCGGCCCACGAGGCCTCCTTGGTGGGGATGATGGTCACGCCGTACTTCTTGTCGAAGCCCAGCACCGAGGCCATGACCACGCTGGCGCAGTCGGTCAGCGGGATGAAGCCGATCTTCACTTCCTTCTTCTCGGGCGCGTCCGAGCCCTGGGCGTGGACGAGGGCGCGCAGCGCGGGGCTCACGCCCACGGCGCCCACGCTGGCGGCCTGCAGCACGGTGCGGCGGTTGATGCGGGTTTTCAACAGATCGGTCATGGGGCTCCCCTGGTGGCTGCTTGGAAAAGAAAAAAGGCGTCCTCGCACCGCGCGGTGGTCGCACGGGCGGGGACGCCTTTGTCCGGATGGGAAGGAGCCCATCCGCCATTGGATGAGCCGCCTTCCGCGCAGACCTGCATTGGTCTTGCGCTGGTACTGCAAGCCCCGTGCCAGCCTTATCGGACCATGGATTGCTACCCTTTGAATAGCTGCTGGCGCTTGCTGCATAAGCGCTGAAGGCCGATTTGACCTGAATGCCGCGAACCAATGCGCCGGCCGCGCGGCGCACGGCTCTTGTGCAATGCACCATCGCGGGGGCGAATGCGGGGATGCCCAGGTAAAGATTGTGCAAATGAAAATAGTTTGCATTCGCTAAAACTTAGAATCCCTGGTTTGCACGCGGGCGGGCCGCGTGCCCGCATCCCTTTCCATGACTCGACAACAGGACAACCGGCGCCGTTCCTACTGGCTCAAGACGCTGCACGAATGGCACTGGGTCAGCTCGGCGCTGTGCCTGTTGGGCATGCTGCTGTTCGCGGTGACCGGATTCACGCTCAACCACGCGGGCCAGATCGAGGCCAAGCCCCAGGTCACCAGCCTGCGCGCCGTTGTGCCGGACGGGCTGCGCGCCGCGCTGGCGCGGGAAGCCGAAGGCTCCGCCGACCGCGCGCCACTGCCCCCCGCGCTGCAGGACTGGCTGCGCGCCCAGTGGGACGTGGACGCCGCCGGGCGCGAGGCCGAGTGGTCCGCCGACGAAATCTACGTCTCGCTGCCGCGCCCGGGCGGCGACGCCTGGGTGCGCGTGGCGCTCGACAGCGGCGAGGCCGAGTACGAGCGCACCGACCGGGGCTGGATCTCCTACCTCAACGACCTGCACAAGGGCCGCAACACCGGCGCGGCCTGGAGCTGGTTCATCGACATCTTCGCCGCCGCCTGCCTGGTGTTCACCGTCACGGGCCTGTTCATCCTCAAGATGCACGCGGGCAACCGCCCCTTCACCTGGCCCATGGTGGGCATGGGCCTGGTGATCCCGGTGGTGCTGGCGCTCCTGTTCATCCACTAACCGAAAGAAGAGCCATCCATGCTGATGAAGACAAGCTACCGCACCACCCTCGCGCTCGGCGCCTGCCTGGGCGCGGCCCCGGTGTTCGCCGCCGGGCTGGGCGTGGGCGTCGAAGTGCCGCGCCTGGACGTCGCCGAATACCACCGCCCCTACGTGGCCGTGTGGATCGAGCGCGCCGACAACACCGTCGCCACCACCCTGGCCGTGTGGTACGACGTGAAGATGAAGAACGCCGAGGGCACCAAGTGGCTCAAGGACATGCGCCAGTGGTGGCGCCGCGCCGGCCGCGAGCTGAGCGTGCCCATCGACGGCGTGACCAGCCCCACGCGCCCCGTGGGCAAGCACCAGCTCTCGTTCACCGAAGGCACCAACCCCTTCGCCAAGCTGCCGCCCGGCGAATACAAGCTGGTGGTGGAAGCCGCCCGCGAAGTCGGCGGCCGTGAGGTGGTGAGCGTGCCCTTCCAGTGGCCCGCCGCCAAGTCCGAGCAACTGCGCGCCAAGGGCAGCAGCGAGCTGGGCGAGATCACCGTCGATCTGAAGCCCTGATTTTTGAATTTTTTGGAGAAACCACCCATGCAACTCAAGACCCGCATCGCCGCCAGCCTCATCGCCCTGTGTGGCGCATTCACCGGCGCCGCCCAGGCCCACAACGTGTGGCTGCTGCCCTCGACCACCGTGCTCTCCAAGGCCGAATGGATCACGGTGGACGCCGCCGTCTCCAACGACCTGTTCTTCTTCAACCACTTCCCGCTGGCCCTGGACAACCTCGTGGTGACCGCGCCCGACGGCTCGGCGCTCAAGCCCGAGAACGCGCACCGCGGCAAGCTGCGCAGCGTGTTCGACCTGAACCTCACGCAGAGCGGCACCTACCATCTGGCCGTGGTCAACAGCGGCCTGAACGCCAGCTACAAGGACGCGAGCGGCCAGCAAAAGCGCTGGCGCGGCACGGCCGAGAAGTTCGCCGCCGAAGTGCCCGCCGACGCGCAGGACCTCAAGGTGACCCAGTCCGCCGGACGCATCGAGACCTTCGTCACCGTGGGCAAGCCGAGCGCCATCAAGCCCACGGGCCAGGGGCTGGAACTGGTGCCCGTGACGCACCCCAACGACCTCGTGAAGGGCGAGAAGGCCACCTTCGCCTTCCACGTGGACGGCAAGCCCGCGCCGGGCATCGAGGTGGTGCTGGTCTCGGGCGCCACGCGCTACCGCGACAAGATCGGCGAGATCAAGGCCACCACCGACGACAAGGGCCAGTTCAGCGTGACCTGGCCCGCCGCCGGCATGTACTGGGTGGACGCGGATGCGAAGGACGACAAGACCTCGCTGCCCCAGGCCAAGGAGCGCCGCCTTTCGTACGTGGGCACGCTGGAGGTTCTGCCCTGAATATGCAGGTGCGGTACGGCCCGGGGTTCGGGCAGGGCGCGCGCAGCACCCCTGGCACGGCCTCTTTCGCCACGGCGGGATATGCGGCCGCTCCCACGCTGCGCGCCGCGGACCCCGCCGCGCTGCACACGCTGGCGGGCGAGGCCATGGGCACCACCTGGTCGGTGCGCTTGCACAACCCCGGGTTCGCGCCGCTCGCGCCCTTGCGCGAGGCCATCGAGGCCGCGCTGGCGCTGGTGGTGCGGCAGATGAGCACCTGGGAGCCTGACTCCGACATCTCGCGCTTCAACCGCGCTCCGGCGGGCAGCTGGCATGCACTGCCCGGTGAATTCATGGCCGTGCTGGAATGCGCCCAGGCCTGGGCCCGCGCCAGCGGCGGCGCCTTCGACCCCACCGTGGGGCCGCTGGTGGACCTGTGGGGCTTCGGCCCGCGCGCCGAGCCGCTGGCGCCGCACGCGGGCACGGTGCCTTCCGCCGAGGCCTTGGCGCAAGCCCGCGCGCGCGTGGGCTTCGGCCGCATCGCGCTGGAGGCGGACCGGGCGCTGCAGCCCGGCGGCGCGCACCTGGACCTGAGCGGCATCGCCAAGGGCTATTCCGTCGATTTGCTCGTGCAGGCCTTGCGTGCCCAGGGCTTCACCGACTTCCTGGCCGAGGTGGGGGGCGAACTGCGCGCCAGCGGTACGCGCCCCGGCGGCGAGCCGTGGCGCGTGGGCATTGCCGGCACGGAGCGCGCGCTGGTGCTGCGCGACCAGGCCATCGCCACCTCGGGCGACCACTGGCACGCTTTCGACCACGGCGGGCGGCGCTATTCGCACACCGTGGATCCGCGCACCGGCGAGCCCGTGGCGCATGCGCTGGCCAGCGTCACCGTGCTGCATGCCGACTGCATGCAGGCCGACGCCCTGGCCACCGTGCTCACCGTGCTGGGGCCGCAAGAGGGCCTGGCCTTCGCCATGCGGCACGGCGTGGCCGCGCTGCTGTGCGAGCGCACGCCGCAGGGCCCCGTGTTCTCCATGACGCCCACTTTCCCGGCATGACCCTGCGCATCGCGGCCGCCCTGGCGCTGGTCCTGCTCTACGCCGCCCTGTGCGCGGCCATCTGGTGGCGCGAGCACCGCAAGCGCCGGGCGGCGCGCGACGAGGCGGCCGCGCTGTCGGCCGCGCGCGAGGGCGTGGCGCCCCTGCTGGTCGTCTTCGCCAGCCAGACGGGCCAGGCCGAAGAACTGGCCCGCGAGACCGCGCGCCTGCTGCACACCGCCGGCGAGCCCGTGCAACTGTGCGCTCTGGGCGAAGTGGATGCCGCGCTGCTGGCGCGCACGCGGCGTGCGCTGTTCGTGGCCAGCACCTACGGCGAGGGCGACGCGCCCGACAACGCCGCCGCCTTTTCCTTCGACGACGCGGCGCCGGAGCTGGCGCAACTGCAGTACGGCCTGCTGGCGCTGGGCGACCGGCAGTACACGCACTTCTGCGCCTTCGGCCGCCAGCTCGACGGCTGGCTGCGCGCCCACGGTGCTGTGCCGCTGTTCGAGCGCGTGGAGATGGACAACGGCGACCCGGCCGCGCTCACGGCCTGGCAGCACCAGCTCACGCAGGTGGCGAGCCTGAGCGAGCTGCCCGCCTGGCAGGCAGGCCCTGATTTCGAGGACTGGACGCTGGCCGGGCGCCGCCACCTCAACCCCGGCAGCGCGGGCGCGCCCGTGTTCCACATCGAACTGGCGCCGCCGCAGGGCGGGGCGGCCCTGTGGGAGTCCGGCGACCTGGTGCAGGTGCGCGCGCCGGCCGACCCGGAGCATCCGCGCGAATATTCCATCGCCTCCATCGCCAGCGACGGCCGCGTGCACCTCGTGGTGCGCCAGGCGCTGCGCGGCGACGGCACGCCGGGCGTGGCCTCGTCCTGGCTCACCCAGGGGCTGGCCCTGGGCGGCACGGCGGCGCTGCGGCTGCGCGCGCACCGCAACTTCCGGCTGGAGGACAACGCGGCCCGCCCGCTGGTCCTGATCGGCAACGGCACGGGCATCGCGGGCCTGCGCAGCCACCTGCGCGCGCGCGCGGCGAGCGGGGCGGGGCCCAACTGGCTCCTTTTCGGCGAGCGTCAGGCCGCGCACGACTTCCTGTTCCGGGAAGAGATCGCGCACTGGCAGTCCACTGGCGTGCTTCAGCGCCTGGACTTGGCCTTCTCGCGCGACCAGGCCGAGCGCATCTACGTGCAGCACCGGCTCGCCGAGGCCGCCGGCACGCTGCGCGAATGGGTGCAGGCGGGCGCGGCCCTCTACGTCTGCGGCAGCCTGCAGGGCATGGCCCAGGGGGTGGACGACGCCCTGGCCGAACTGCTGGGCCGCGAGCAGGTGGCGCAGCTGCTGCGCAGCGGCCGCTACCGGCGCGACGTCTATTGAGCGATTCTTGAATGGTATTAAGAATGATTGCGATTTTTGATACAATCGCGTTACAAACCGTCTGTCCCTGAGCCCGCATAACCAAATATTCCAGAGCGCATACACGGACCCCTTCCGTTTCATCGTTCCTGGAGTATTTCCATGCTGCACCGCTTTGCGCAGGGCACCTGCCCGCTGCGTCCTTCCTCGCTTGCCCTCCTGATCGCCGCCGTCTGCGCCACCGGCGCCGCGTCCGCGCAGAACGCCGCGCCCACGGCCGAACTGCGCGAGGTGGTCGTCTCTGCCTCGGGCTTCGAGCAGGACATCAAGGAGGCGCCGGCCTCCATCACCGTCATCACGCGTGAGGAGCTGGCCTCGGGCCGCGTCAACAGCCTGACCGATGCGCTCGCCAACGTCGAGGGCATCGACGTGGGCGCTGCCGCCGGCAAGACCGGGGGCCTGAACATCAGCATCCGCGGCATGCCCAGCGACTACACGCTGGTGCTCATCGACGGCCGCCGCCAGAACGCCGCCGGCAGCGTCACGCCCAACGGCTTCGGCGAGACGCAGACCAGCTTCCTGCCGCCCGTGTCGGCCATCGAGCGCATCGAGGTCATCCGCGGCCCCATGTCCACGCTGTACGGCTCCGACGCCATGGGCGGCGTCATCAACATCATCACGCGCAAGGTGGGCAAGGTGTGGTCGGGCTCCGTCACCGCCGACTACACGCTGCAGCAGGAGTCCGCGTTCGGCGACAGCAAGTCGGGCAAGTTCTACCTGAGCGGCCCGCTCAAGGAAGATCTGGTGGGCCTCGCCATCCGCGGCAGCGCCTACCGCCGCGACGAAGCGGACGTGCGCTTCGTCAACGAGAACGGCGTGGAGGAAGTCGTCTGGATGGGCGGCAACCCGGTCAAGGCCGACATCAAGACCCTGGGCGCGCGCCTGGCGATCACGCCCAACCGCTTCCACGACATCACGCTCGACGTGGACACCGGCCGCCAGACCTACGACAACTCCACCGGCCAGCTCGGCACGCTGGGCGTGCAGGGCGGCTACGGCCCCGAGCAGAAGTACAACCGCGACCAGTGGGTGCTGGCCCACACCGGCCGCTACGGCTTCGGCACCTGGGACACGAGCTACATGGTCAACGAGACCGAGACCATCGGCCGCACCATTCCGCCCGGCACGCCGGGCGCCGTGGCCGGCAGCGCGCGCACGCTGCACGTGCAGAGCAAGGTGCTCGACACCAAGCTGATGCTGCCCTGGGGCAATCACCTGACCACCGTGGGCGGCCAGTGGTGGGACGCCGAGATGAAGGACGGCGTGGCCCCCGGCACCTTCGCCTTCACGCAAAAGGCGCTGTTCGCCGAGGACGAATGGCGCATCACCGACGCCTTCGCCCTGACCCTGGGCGCGCGCTACGACGACCACAGCATCTTCGGCGGCAAGGCCAGCCCGCGCGCCTACGGCGTGTGGAACGCCGCGCCGCAATGGACGGTGAAGGGCGGCGTGAGCAACGGCTACAAGACGCCGCGCGTGGAGCAGCTCGCGCCCGGCATCAACGGCTTCGGCGGCCAGGGCACCATCCCGCTCGTGGGCAGCCCCGGCCTCAAGCCAGAGACCAGCACCAGCACCGAGCTGGGCGTGTACTTCGACAGCCCCGGCGGCTTCGCGGCCAGCGCCATGCTGTTCAACAACCAGTTCAAGGACAAGATCACCAGCGGCCCCGGCCTGCTCAACTGCAGCTGGGCCACCACGCCCAACCGCCCCGGCTGCGTGGACTTCGGCAACTGGCCGCGCGTGGACAGCTTCGGCCAGTCCATCAACGTGGACAAGGCCGTGACGCGCGGCCTGGAGCTGAGCACGCGCGTGCCCCTGTCCAAGGCCTGGTCCGCCACCGCGAACTACACCTACACCAAGAGCGAGCAGAAGAGCGGCCCCAACATCGGCAAGCCGCTGACCGACACGCCCGAGCACTCGCTCAACGCGCGCCTGAACTGGACCCCGTCGGACCAGTGGAACCTGTGGCTGCGCGCCGAATACCGCAGCGACCGCTTCCGCGACCCCGGCACCAGCGCCGCCACGCGAGCCGCCAAGGCCGCGCTGGGCGACTACAAGGCCTACACCCAGTTCCACCTGGGCGGCACCTACCGTGTGAGCAAGCAGTTCACGATCAATGCGGCCGTGTACAACCTGTTCAACAAGGACTTCCTGGACTACACGGTCTACACCATCCCCGGTACGCCGCCCACGGCGGACACGGGCAACCGCTACGTGAACAACATGGAAGGCCGGCGCCTGTGGCTGTCGGCGACCTACGAGTTCTGACGCATTGCTATTGATAGGATAGCTGCCAGCGCTTGCCGGACAAGCGCTGGAGGCCTGAAAGAGCCAAAAACCCCCCGGCCTCTCAGGCCAGCAGGTCGGCCACGTCGAGCATGCGCTGGGCCACGTCCGCGAGCTTGAGGCCCTTGTCCATCGCGGTCTTGCGCAGCTTCTCGTAGGCCGCCTGTTCGGACAGGCCCTGGCGCTGCATGAGCAGGCCCTTGGCGCGGTCGATGGTGCGGCGGTTGTGCAGCTCGGTGCGGGCGTCGGCCAGCTCGGCGCGCAGCGCCTGCTCGTGCTGGAAGCGCGCGATCGCCACGTCGAGGATGGGGCGGATGCGCTGCGGCGCGAGGCCTGCCACGATGTAGGCGGACACTCCGGCAGCCACTGCGTCCTTCACGTGCGAGGTGTCCTCGTCGTTGGTGAACATGACGATGGGGCGGCGCGCGCCGCGCGTGGCCACCACCACGTGCTCCAGCGCGTCGCGCGCCTCGCTCTCGGCGTCCACGATGACCAGGTCGGGCTGCAACTGGGCGATGCGCTCGCCCAGGAACACGTCGGCGGGCAGCGTGGCCACGAGGTTGAAGCCGTTCTCCAGCAGCCCGATGCGCAGTGCGCGCGAGCGCTCGGCCTGCAGCAGGGCGTGCTCGTCGCCGAGGTCGGCGACGGCCAGGTCGGGGGCAACCACCACGATACGCAGGGCCTCATTCATGCACAGCATGCAAGCAATTTCTACGCCACAAAATGGTGCGCAGGCGGTTTACGGCTTTGCAGGGCCTGAAACTTGCTAATACACCCGCGATTGGGAGGGCATACCCGATGGCGCCCCCGGGCGGCCTCGCATATACATCCGGTCACATTGATACATTGATATGGAGTTTCCTTCATGAACAAGCTCATCGACCGGCGCCGCTTCTCGGCCAGCGTGGCATTCACCGCCCTGGCCTGCGCCGCTTTCCTTGCCGGGTGCAGCAAGGTGCCCGACACCATCAAGATCGGCGTGGCGCAGCCCCTGAGCGGCCCGCTGGGCGCGCTGGGGCAGGACCTGCTCAACGGCGTGAACCTGGCCGTGGCCGAGCTCAACAAGGGCAACTACACCGTGGACGGCAAGCGCGTGACGCTGGAGGTGGTGTCGGTGGACGACAAGGCCGACGCCGCCACCGGCAAGACGGTGGCCCAGCAGCTGGTGGATTCCGGCGTGGTGGCGGTCATCGGCCACCTGAACTCGGGCGTGAGCATCGAGACGGCGCCCATCTACGCCGCCAAGGACATCCCGCAGATCGCCATCTCCACCAACCCCAAGTTCACGCAGCTGGGCTTTCCCACCACCTTCCGCATGGTGGCCAACGACACTCTGCAGGCCCGCGCCATCGGCTCGTTCGCGGCCACCCAGCTGGGCGCCGGGCGCTACGCCGCGCTGGACGACGGCACGCCCTACGGCAAGGGCCTGGCCGACGGCGCGGCCGGGCAGCTCAAGGCCGAGAAGAAGGACGTGGTGGTGCGCAAGTCGTTCGACGACAAGACCACGGCGTTCGACGAACTGGCCGCCGAGCTCAAGGCCGCCCAGGTCGAGGTGATCGTCTCCACCCTCAACGACTTCCAGGCGCTGGCGCTGCTGGAGGCGCTGCGCAAGGTGGGCCACACCAAGGTGAGCCTGCTGGGCGGCGACACCATCAAGACCACCGACATGGCCAAGGGCGCGGGCATCGTCGAGGGCATCTACGCCACGTCGCCCGTGCTGGAGGCCAAGGAGTTCTCCACGGGCCGCCCCTTCCTCGAAAAGTACCTCGACGCCTACAAGAAGCCGCCCGCCTACGGCGGCCACTACAGCTACGACAGCATGTACGTGCTGTCGGCCGCCATCCAGAAGGCCAAGTCGGCCGACCCCAAGGACATCACCAAGGCCCTGCACAGCATCAACGGCTACGCGCCCGTGATCGGCACCATGACCTGGGACGACAAGGGCGAGCAGCGCTACGGCGCGGTGGGCGTGTACGAGCTGCGCGGCGGCAACTGGGAGCTGCGCATGCGCTCCGACCGCTGGTAGCCGGGAGCGCCGTCTACACTCCCCGGCATGAGCTTGCTGATACTGGGGATCGAGTCCTCCTGCGATGAAACGGGCGTGGCGCTGGTGCGCTCCACCGGCGGCGACGCCGTGCCCACCCTGCTGGCCCACGCGCTGCACAGCCAGATCGACATGCACCAGGCCTACGGCGGCGTGGTGCCCGAGCTGGCGAGCCGAGACCACATCCGCCGCGTGCTGCCGCTGGCCACGCAGGTGCTGCAGGAATCCGGCCAGTCGCTGGCGGACGTGGACGTGGTGGCCTACACGCGCGGCCCCGGCCTGGCCGGCGCGCTGCTGGTGGGCGCGGGCGTGGCCTGCGCTTTGGGCGCGTCGCTGGGCAAGCCCGTGCTGGGCGTGCACCATCTGGAGGGGCATTTGCTCTCGCCCTTCCTCAGCGCCGACCCGCCGGAATTTCCCTTTGTGGCCCTGCTCGTGTCTGGCGGGCACACCCAGCTCATGCGCGTGGATGGCGTGGGCCGCTACGAGATCCTGGGCGAGACCATCGACGATGCCGCCGGCGAGGCGTTCGACAAGTCGGCCAAGCTGATGGGGCTGGGCTATCCGGGCGGGCCTGCGTTGTCGCGGCTGGCGGAGCAGGGCAGCGCCACGGCGTTCAAGCTGCCCCGGCCCTTGCTGCACAGCGGGGATCTGGATTTTTCGTTCGCGGGGCTCAAGACGGCGGTGCTGACGCAGGCGAAGAAGCTGGGGGACGGGTTGGAAGCGCGCAAGGCGGATCTGGCGGCGAGCACCGAGGCGGCGATTGTCGAGGTGCTGGTGAAGAAGACGCTGGCTGCGCTGAAGCAGACAGGCTTGAAGCGTGTGGTGGTGGCGGGGGGCGTGGGGGCCAACCGGCATTTGCGGGCGCAGCTCGATGCGGCCTGTGCTGGGGCCAAGGTGCGGGTGCATTACCCGGAGCTGCATCTGTGCACCGACAACGGAGCCATGATCGCCATGGCGGCTGCCATGCGGCTGCAGGCGGGGCAGCAGGAGGCGAATACTGATTATGCTTTTGATGTGAAGCCGCGCTGGCCGTTGGATGCGATTACCGTTTGAATATTTTTGGTCAAAATGGCCTCCAGCGCTTGTTTGAAAAGCGCTGGTAGCTATCTTTTTTGATGGTTTGCTTTGTTTGAGGGCGGGGGCCGGGGTGCGCGCCCGGCGGCGCGGTAACTTTCTTTTGCTTCGCCAAAAGAAAGTCACCAAAGAAAAGGCGCCCCCCAGTCTGCGACCCTTCGCTTCGCTACGGGCAAACCTGCGGCGTGTCGGTTGCGGGGTGCGCTGTAGAACTCGCTGCGCGCCTGCGGCGCTCCGCTCAAACAACTACAGCGAGTCAGATCACGAAGCGTGTGTCCTTCGGCACACGCCACCCCGCAACCGCCCCGCCGCAGGCGCAGCCAGAGGGGAGGGGGGAGCAATACGGGCCATCGCTGCGCTCGGCCCCCAACGCGCAGGCGCTGCGCGCCGCGAAGGCGGGGCCGAGCGAAGCGATGGCCCGAATAGCTGGGTTCCCTTCTGGCCGTGCCGAGAAGCGCAGGGCGCGGGGTGCGCATGCGCGTCGGAGCGCGCATGCTTCGTGATCTGACTCGCCGTGGTTGTTTGAGCGGAGCGCCGCAGGCGCGCAGTGAGTTCCACGGCGGCACTCCGCGCCCGAGCATCGCAGGTTGCCCGTAGCGAAGCGAAGGGACACGGACAGTAGGGTCGCTTTTCTTTTGGGTACTTTTCTTTGGCGAGACAAAGAAAAGTACCTCGCCCGCCGGGGCGAACTCCCGGTCTCCGCCCTCAACCAAAAAGCAGAAGCCAAATCAGCCCCTAGCGCCCACCCAGCAAGCGCAACCAGCTATCCTTTTTGAACAACTAGAACGGATAGTGCCGCAGCGTAGTCTGCACCGTGATCCAGCGCAGGTCCGTGAACTCCCGCACCCCCGCCATACCGCCAAAGCGCCCATAGCCGGAGTTCTTCACACCCCCAAACGGCATCTGCCCCTCGTCATGCACCGTCGGCCCATTGACGTGGCAAATCCCTGACTCAATGCGCGCAGCCACGTTCCACGCCCGCGCCACGTCGCGGCCGAAGACGGCGGCGGAGAGGCCGAACTCGTTGTCGTTGGCGCAGGCGATGGCTTCTTCCACGCCGTTCACGCGCACCACGGCCTTGACCGGGGCGAAGGACTCCTCGCGGTAGATCTGCATGGCGGGCGTTACGCGGTCGAGCACCGTCGCGGCCATCAGCGTGCTGTCGCTCTTGCCGCCGCACACCAGCGTGGCACCTTTCGCCAAGGCATCGTCGATGAGGGCGTTGCAGCGCTGCACGGTCGCCATGTCCACCACCGACCCCAGCACCACCGGCCCCTTGCGCGGATCGCCCAGCGGTAGCGCCTGGGCGCGTTCGGCGAACTTGCGCACGAACTCGTCGGCCACCTGGTTGTCCACCACGATGCGCTCGGTGGACATGCAGATCTGCCCCGAGTTGGCGAACGCACCGAACACGGCGCCAGCCACCGCCGCATCCACGTCGGCATCGTCCAGCACCACGAACGGTGCCTTGCCGCCCAGCTCCAGCACCACGGGCTTGAGGTACTTGGCGCAGGTCTGCGCCACGATGCGGCCCACGTGAGTGGAGCCGGTGAAGTTCACGCGCCGCACTGCCGGGTGGGCCACGATGGCCTCGACCACGGCGCCCGCGTCCTGCGGGGCGTTGGTGACGAAGTTCACCACGCCGGGCGGCAGGCCCGCGTCCTGCAGCGCCTCGATGATGAGGCCGTGCGTGGCGGGGCACAGTTCGGAACCTTTGAGGATGACGGTGTTGCCGCAGGCCAGCGGCGTGGCGACGGCGCGCACGCCCAGGATGACGGGCGCGTTCCACGGCGCGATGCCCAGCACCACGCCTGCGGGCTGGCGCACGCCCATGGCGAGGCTGCCGGGCACGTCGGACGGGATCACCTCGCCCGCGATCTGCGTGGTGAGTGCGGCGGCTTCCTGCAGCAGCCCGGCGGCCAGGTGCACGTTGAAGCCCGCCCACAGGCCCGAAGCGCCCGTCTCCGCGGCCATGGCGGCGGCGAAGGCGTCCGCCTTGGCTTCGAGCGCGTGCGCGGCCTTTTGCAGCAGGGCGCGGCGGGCGTTGGGGCCGAGGGCCGCCCAGGCTGGGAAGGACTTGGCGGCGGCATCGGCTGCCGCCACTGCATCGGCCACGGCGGCGGCGGGCGCGGTGGTGGCTACCGTGCCGTCAAGCGGGTTGCGGCGCTCGAAGGTGGCGCCGCCCGTGGCCTGCACGCGCTGGCCGTCGATGAGCATGGAAATGGCGGTCATGAAGAGTCTCCTTGGATGAAGTTCAGGCCACGCCCAGATAGGCTTGGCGCACCACGTCGGATTGAAGAAGGGTGGGGGCGTCGCCCGATGCCGCTATGCGGCCCCGTTCGAGCACGTAGCCCTGCTGCGCGATCTGCAGCGCCTTGCGCACGTTCTGCTCCACCATGAGTACGGTCACACCCTGTGCGGCGATGCGCTGCACGATGGCGAGCAGTTCATCGACCATGCGCGGCGCGAGGCCCAGCGAGGGCTCGTCCAGCATCAAGAGGCGCGGGCCGCTCATCAGTGCGCGGGCCACGGCCACCATCTGCTGCTCGCCGCCGCTCATCGTCCCGGCCAGTTGCTGGGCGCGTTCCTTCAGGCGCGGGAAGTCCTCGAATGCCCGGGCGATGCGCTCGGCGCGCACGCGCGCGGGCACGAGCCAGCCGCCCAGTTCCAGGTTCTCGGTGACGGTCATCTGCGGGAAGAGCTGGCGGCCTTCGGCGACGAGGGCCAGGCCGCGTTGCACGCAGGCCGTGGCGTTCATGGCGGGCACGTCCTGGCCGTCCAGCGTGACGGTGCCGGTGCGCGGCAGCAGGCCCGCGAGGGCCTTGAGCAGCGTGGTCTTGCCCGCGCCGTTGGGGCCGACGATGACAGTGATGCCGGGCGCGGCTTCCAGCGTCAGGTCTTGCAGCACCTGGAAGCCGTGGTAGCCCGCCGCCAGGCTGCGGACGTGAAGGTGTGCGCCGCTCATGCCGTGTGCTCCATTTCATCGCCCAGGTAGGCCTCGATCACCTGCGGGTCGCGCACCACCTCGGCGGGCGTGCCGTCGGCGATCTTGCGGCCCTGGTGCAGCACCAGTACGCGCTCCACGTACTGCAGCAGGGTCTTCACGGCGTGCTCGATCCACACAACAGTCAGCCCCCAGTCGTCGCGCAGGCGGCGGATGCGCTGGGCCATGGCGTCCACCTCGGCTTCGGTCAATCCGGCCGCCACTTCGTCGAGCAGCAGCAGGCGCGGGCGTGTGCCCAGGGCCATGCCGATCTCCAACAGGCGCTGTTGCGAGGGCGTCACGTCGGCGGCGGGGCGGTCGGCCAGGGCGGCAAGGCCCAGCATGGACAGGATTTCGTCCTCGCTGCGCAGCCCTTCGGGGCCTTGGCGGTGGCGGCCCGCGAACTGCATGCCGAAGCGCACGTTGTCGCGCACCGTCATGTCGGGGAACACGCGCGGCGTTTGGAAGGTGCGCGCGATGCCATGCGCTGCGTAGCGGTGCGGGCCTTTGCCGGTGAGGTCATCCGCGCCGCAGCGCAGGGTGCCCGCCGTGGGCGGCTGCACGCCCGAGATGGCGTTGAAGAACGTGGTCTTGCCCGCGCCGTTGGGGCCGATGATGCCCACCAGCTCGCCCGCGTGCAGCGTGGCGCTCACGCCGTCCACGGCGGTGAGGCCGCCAAAGCGCACGGTCACGCCCTCGATGGTCAGGAGCTGTTCAGCCATGCTGTGCCCCTTTCTTCTGCCAAAGCGTTGCGAGGCCGTTGGGCAGGTACATCACGCACAGGATCAGCAGCACGCCCAGCACCATCATGTAGCCGTAGGGCAGTTGCAGGCGCAGCGTCTCGGCCAGCAGGCTGAACACGATGGCCGCCAGGATGGGCCCGCCCAGGCTGGCCGCGCCGCCGATCAGCGCGATCAGCACCGTCTGGAAGCCGATGAAGGGGCTGAATACCGCCGCGGGCTCGATGTACGTCCAGCGCACCGCCATGGCCGCACCCACCGCGCCCGCGAAGGCGGCGGTAAGGCCGAAGCCCGCTATCTTGGCCAGGCGCGTGTCCACGCCCAGCGTCTGCGCGCGCTGCTCGTCCGCGCCGATGCCCGCCAGCGCCAGGCCGAAGCGGCTGCGCTTCACGCCAATGGCCGTGGCGATGGCGGCGGCGGCGATCAGCAGCACCGTGAGGTACACCGTCTCGTTGCTCGGCACTTCCATCAGCACGCGGCCCACGGTGCCCGAGACCTGTTTTTCGACGAAGGTCACGGCGTGGCGGATCAGCTCCGTCATGCCGAAGGTCAGCACGGCAAAGTAGGTGCCGCGCAGGTGCAGTACCGCCGCGCCCATGACCACGGCCACCACGGTGGCGATGAGCGCGCCCGCCAGGATCACCAGCGGCCAGGGCAGCACGCCCAGCAGCGTGGCGCTGGCATAGGCCCCAATGCCGAAGAAGGCCGAGGTGGCGAGCGACAGGTAGCGCGTGGCGCCGCAGAACAGCGACCAGCTCGTGGCGAGGGCGATGTACATCAGGCAACTGAGCAGCACCGAGGCCGCGAACTCGGACACCAGCCAGGGCAGGGTGGCGGCCACCGCCACGCCTGCGGCCAGCGCCAGCCAGGGTTTGTTGGATGGGAGCGTCTTCATTTTTTGGAGAACAAACCGTTGGGCCGCCAGATGAGCACGCCGATGAACACGGCATAGCTCAGCAGCATCTTCAGGGACGGGCTGCTGAAGTGCATGCCCAGCGCCTCGACCACGCCCAGCAGCAGGCCACCCGCCAAGCTGCCCGCCAGGCTGCCGAAGCCGCCCAGCGTGATGACGATGAGCGCGGTGACGGTGTAGGGCTCGCCCATGGAGGGCGAGATCTCATACGTCATCGACAGCAGCGCGCCCGCCACGCCCGACAGGCCCAGGCCAATGCCGAACATCATGGGGTGCAGCCTGCGCGTGTTGATGCCCACGAGCTGCGCGCCGGTGGGTGACTGCATCAGGGCACGCACCGCCTTGCCCAACAGCGTGAGCTTGAGCAGCGCGATCAGCGCCGCCGACAGCGCCAGCGCCACGCCGAACAGCACCAGCTTGTTCGCGGTGAAGCGCATGCCCGCCACCTGCACCGGGTCGGCCAGGTATTCATAGCCGCGCAGGTCGCCGCCCCAGATCAGGAGCGCGGTGTTCTGCACGAAGAACATCAGGCCAAAGCCCACCATGAGGCTGCGCGCCTCGAACACATCGACATTCGGCGCGCGCGCCGCCAGCCGCTTGAAGCACAGCGCATGCACCGCCACGCCCAGCGCGAACAGCACGGCGAAGGCCAGGGGCATGAGCAGCAGCGGCGAGATGCCCCAGGCCGTGTGCGCCCACCAGGTGAGGAAGGCGCCGAGCATCAGGAACTCGCCATGCGAGATGTTCATGATGCGCATCAGCCCGTACTGCAAATTCAGGCCCATGGCGACCAGCGCGTAGATGCCGCCGGTGATGAGGCCGCTGGCAAGCAGCTCGGCCCAGGAAGTCAGGGACACGCTGTTATTTCCACGCAGGCTTGTTGGGGTTCAAAGCGGCGGTGGCGCGATCCTTGGGCCACACCACCTCGAAGTCGCTGCCCTGCCACTGGCTTACCGTGCCGGGGATGGAAGCGTTCTCGCTGCCCGCGAAGCGGATGCCGCCCAGGATGGTCTTGAACTCGTTCTTGGCGATGTGCTCGCGCAGTGCCTTGCGGTCCAGGCCCACCTTGTCCACGGCCTGCTGCATGATTTCCAGCGCCGCCCAGGCGTGGCCGCTGGCCCAGCGGTCGGGCTCCTTGTTGAACTTCTTCACGTGCGCGTCGAAGTACGCCTTGGCCTCGGGGCTGGTCTTCACGCTCCACGACCCCATGCCGATCACGCCCTCGGTATTGGCGGCCATCACGTTCTTGTAGAGCTGGAAGGCCGTGCCCACCGAGGCGTAGAAGAACTTGGGGTTCATCCCCACTTCGCGCGCCTGGCGGCTCGCCAGGATGGTGTCGGGCGGGTAGGTGATGCCGATGAAGGCGTCTGGGTTCTGGTCCTTGATGCCGCGCAGCACGGGGGCCAAGTCCTTCACGCCCAGCGGGTAGCTCTTGCGCTCCACCACCTGGATGCTGGTTTTTTTCAGCGCGTTGTTCAGCGCGGCGAAGTTCTCCAGGCCGAACAGGTCGTCCATGTAGACGATGGCGACGGTCTTCACGTTGTTCGCCACCAGCATGTCCACCAGCGCGCCCATCATCTTGTCGGGCTGCTGCAGCAGCGAGAAGAAGTAGGGCAGGTTCATGTCGATGAGCTTGCGCGACAGCGCCGTGGGCGCCAGCAGCGGGTAGCCGTGGCGATTCGCCAGCGGCGCGATGGCGAAGTTGGCGCCCGAGCCCCAGGGCGGCAGGATCAAGTCCACCTTGTCGCTGCCCATGAGCTTTTCATAGGTGCGCACGCAGGTCTCGGTCTCGCTGCGGTCGTCGTAGCCGATGAGTTCGATGGGGCGCCTGGTGCCCTTCACGCTCAGGCCGCCCGCCGCGTTCACCTGCTCGGCCCAGAGCAGGTAGTTGGGCTCCTGGCTCACCTGGGCGCCCGCCGCCCAGGGGCCCGTGCGGGCGATGGCGTAGCCGATGCGCACGGGGTTGCCCGATTGCGCCCACAGGCGCGGCGCGACGGCCAGCGCGCCCATGGCGGCGGCCCCCTTGATCCACTGGCGCTTGGAATACTGGTGCGTTGTCATGTCGTTGTCTCCTTGGATGGCGTGGCCTGATCGTAGGAAGACGCGGCCCGGCCTGCTGCGCCCAGCGTGCACAAAACGCTTGCCCCTGCGTGCACGGGGCAGCGGGTTTACCCGGATTTCCTCGGGAGACAACGGAATAGTCCACGTTCGATAATCCCCGGCACTGGAGACGACACCCCATGGCCCATTCCCTGACCGAGGTATCGACCGACACCGTGGCCCCGCGCGACCGCCTGCACCTGTGGGGCGATGCCGTGTGGCGGCTCATCGGCGGGCTGGAGTCGGACGCCTTTGGCGACGAGGCCTTCGCGGGCCACATCACCTCGGGGCAGGCGGGCTACGTGAACCTGTGCCAGCTCGACGTGAGCCGCCACCGCGTGGTGCGCACCCCCAGCCTCATCCGCGGCAGCGACCGCGCCTACATCAAGGTGGTGGCGCAGCTCGAAGGCCGCGCCTGCTTCGAGCAGAACGGGCGCCAAGTGTGGCTCTCGCCTGGCGAGTGGAGCGTGTACGACACCACGCGCGCCTACGCCGTCAGCAACCCCGTGAGCGTGCGCCAGATGGTGCTGATGATTCCCAAGGAGCAGTTGCCCGAGCGCAAGCTCAAGCTCGACGACCTGATGGTGCAGCGCTTCTCGGGCACCACGGGCATCTCGCGCCTGGCCTGGGACACCATGCGCGCCGCGTTCTCCGAGCTGCCCACCATGTCCGACGCGGCGGCCGACGGCGTGGCCGACGTGATCACGCACCTGGTGCAGCTGTCACTGCTGGAGCGCAACGGCCAGCAGAGCGCCCTGTCGCAGCGCGAGGCCCTGCGCGACCGCATCCTGCAGTACATCGACCGCCACCTGGGCGACCCGGGCCTGAGCATCGACCGCATCGCCCAGGCCCTGAACTGCAGCAAGCGCCACCTGTACAACGCGGTGGCCGACGACGAGGAGACGCTGGCCGCCATGATCCAGCGCCGCCGCCTGGACGCCTGCCTGCGCGACCTGCGCGGCAGCGCGCGCTCGGTCACGGACATCGCCCTGTCCTGGGGCTTCAGCAACAGCGCCCACTTCAGCCGCGCCTTCCGTGCGCACGTGGGCTGCAGCCCCAGCGAATACCGCCAGACACAATAAAAAGCGCCCGTACCGCAATGGGGACGGGCGCTGGCAGCTATTCTTTCAATAGCGTCACTGGATGCTCAGCGTGGTCGCACGGCTTTCGGGCTCCACGCGGGCCAGGGTCAGCGTCAGCACGCCGTTCTCCAGCTTGGCACTGCTCTTGGCGGCGTCGATGTCGGCGGCCAGCTCCCAGGCGCGCTGCACCTGGCGGGGGGCGCTTTCCACGCTGCTCACGCGCACCACATTGCCTTCGATGTGGATGGCCAGCTGCTCGCGCGCCAGGCCCGGCACGTCGAGTTGCAAGGTGGTGGTCTTTTCGTCCTGGGTCACCGAGCAGCCTGCGGAGGCCGGGGGGGTGGCGAGCGCGCCCATCAGAAAGCGCTGCAGCGCCAGGTCGGCGGAACGGGGGGACTGGGCATATGCGGCACGGCGGATCACGGGGGCGAAGATCATGGGGTAACTCCTATACACTGCGCGGCGCTCGACGTGGTTGCCGCATGCCCAGGAGTTGTGTGCGGCGGCGTCGCTTTTCAAGGGAAAAATTGCATGAATAAATTGCGCGCCCAGGGCTTGAAAACAGCCGTCGCGGCATTAGGTCTCTCTGTTTTTGCCATGGCCGCGCCGGCGCAGCAGCAGCCCATGCCAGTGAAAATGGCGCTCGTCGAAAGCCTGTCGGGCGCGTTCGCCAACACCGGCGAAGCCGTGTACCGCAACATCTACTGGGCCACCGAACGTGTGAATGCACGCGGCGGCGTGCAGCTGCCCGGGGGCGCGCGCCCCCTGGCCGTGGAGCGCTACGACAGCAAGGGCCAGAACGAGGAGGCGCTGTCGGCGCTGCGCGCGGCCATCGACGATGGCGCGCAGGTCATCCTGCAGGGCAACTCGTCGGCCACGGCGGCGGTGCTGATCGAGGCCATCAACAAGCACAACGAGCGCGAACCGAACAAGCGCGTGATCTTCCTCAACTACTCGGCGGTGGACCCCATCCTCACCAACGAGAAGTGCAGCTTCTGGCACTTCCGTTTCGACGCCCATGCCGACATGCGCATGGCCGCGCTGATGGAAGTGATGCGCGAGGACAAGGCCCTGAAAAGCGTGTACCTCATCGGCCAGGACTACAGCTTCGGCCAGGCCGTGCTGCGCGAGGCCAAGAAGCAGCTCGCCACGCAGCGCCCCGACGTGTCCGTGGTGGGCGAGGAACTGCACCCCATCGGCCGCGTGAAGGACTTTGCGCCCTACGCCGTCAAGATCAAGGCCAGCGGCGCGCAGGCCGTGGTCACGGGCAACTGGGGGAACGACCTGACCCTGCTGGTCAAGGCCGCGCGCGAGGTGGGCTACGAGGGCAGCTTCTACACCTTCTACGGCAACGCCATGGGCGCGCCCGCCGCCATCGGCGACGCGGGCATCGGCAAGGTGGTGGCCGTGGCCGACTGGCTGCCCAACGTGCCGGGCGCGCAGAGCGAGACGTTCTACCAGTCCTTCCGCCAGCGCTTTCCCAAGCCGCAGGACGACTACGTGCACATGCGCATGCAGCTCATGGTGGAGGCGCTGGCGCAGTCCATCGAACGCGCGGGCAGCACCGACACCGTGGCCATCGCCCGCCAGCTGGAGAACGCCAACGTGCAGCTCTTCGGCCAGGGCGGCAGCATGCGCGCGGCGGACCACCAGTTCCAGCAGGCGCTGGCCGTGGGCGTGATGGACAGGAAGGGCGCGCCGGGCGTCAAGTTCGACGTGGAAGGCTCGGGCTACGGTTTCCGCGTGGTGCGGCAGATCAGCGCGGCGCAGGCGCAGCAGCCGCACAGCTGCCAGATGCAGCGCTATTGAAAGATGAGCTTCCAGCGCTTGCTGCATAAGCGCTGGAGGCCGTTTTTACTGTAATTCCGCGCTGTCCCGCAGGCGGCGCTGCAGCTCCGGCATCAATTGCCTGGATTGCCAAGCCTGCACATCCTGCCGCATGGCCTGCGCCGCCTGTCCGGCCAGCGCGCGCTGGGCGGCGCGTGCGGGCGTGCGCTCGGCGTCCAGCACGGTCTGCAGGTCGGCTTGCGAAAGACGGGCGGCGATGGCCTGGGCCAGCGCGGGCATGGCTTCGGGCGCCTCGAAGGCGCGCATGCGCGCGTTGACCTGCTGGCGCCAGGCGCGCTGCTGGGCGCGGGTGGAGTCGGCGGGCCAGTGCGACTCGATGGCGTCCAGCGCCTTCATCTTGGCTTGCACCACCTCGGCGTAGGTGGACTGCGGCGCGATCAGCAGCAGGAGTTCGCCCGCCATGCGTTCATGGCCGTCGCGCGGCGGGCGCGGGGCGGGCGGTGCGGGTTCGGCCCCCTCCACGGCGGCCTGCTGCCAAGCGCGGGCCTGGGCCTGCAGGTGCTGCGCCAGCGCGGCGTGCGCGCCCGTGATCGCGGCCGGGACTTCGCGGGCTGCCAGGCGGCCCGCCGGGGTGCGGTAGTAGGCGCGCAGGGCCTGGGCGTCGTCCTCGCTCAGCACGCGCTGGTAGGCGGCGGTGGCCAGGGGCAGCAGGCGCGTGGGCCAGTCGAACTGGGCGCGCAGCCAGGGGCCGGTGAGTGCGTGCTGGCGCTGCCGGCGTGCGCGGCGCTCGGGGTCGGTTTCTGCGCTCGCGGCCTGGGCGGTGAGCGCGTCGATGCGGTCGAAGTCGGCGGCCAGCCGCGCGGGCAGGCCCTCGTCGTCGAACAGCGCGGCCAGGGTTTCGGCGCTGGCGGGGGTAGACGGGGCCTGCGCCCAGGTCAGCGGCGCAGAGGCTGCCAGCAGCAGGCCCAGGAAGCGGCGGCGCGCATGGTTCATGGCAGGGCGCGGGCCACTTCACGGCCCAGGTCGATCACGGCCATCGCGTAGTAGCTCGACCAGTTGTAGCGCGTGATGGCGTAGAAGTTCTCGGTGCCCGCGACGTAGCTGGGCGCCTCGGCGCCGTTCTGCAGTTCCACCAGCGCCAGCGGGCCGGCATGCTGCGCGCCGGCCGCGTCCAGCACCGCTCCCTTGGCCTGCAGGCTGGCGGCGCTGAAGGTGGGCAGGATGTCGGGCGCAAGCAGCTCGTCGAGCTGCAGCCGGGCCGGGTCGAACTGCACGGCGTAGTGCGTGGGCATGCCGGGCGTCCAGCCGTGGCCGCGGAAGTAGTTGGCCACCGAGCCGATGGCGTCGGCCGGGCTCTTGAACAGGTCCACGCGGCCGTCGCCGTCGAAGTCCACGGCGTAGCGCACCCAGCTCGACGGCATGAACTGGCCCAGGCCCATGGCGCCGGCGTAGCTGCCGCGCGGCTCGAAGGGGTCGGTGTTGCTGCGGTTGGCAAGGCTCAGGAACTGCTCCAGCTCGCGGCGGAAGAATTCGGTGCGCTCCTGCGCGCGCGGGTGGGCCGAGGGGAAATCGAAGGCCAGCGTGGCCAGTGCGTCCATCACGCGGAAGCTGCCCATCTGTTGGCCGTAGATGGTCTCCACGCCGATGATGCCCACGATGATCTCGGCGGGCACGCCGTATTCGCGCTCGGCACGCTCCAGCGCGGCCTGGTTCTGCTGCCAGAAGCGCACGCCCGCGCGGATGCGCACGGGCTCGACGAAGCGGCTGCGGTACACGCGCCAGTTCTTGGCCGTGCCCCTGGGCGGCGGCAGCATCAGTTTGGACACCTGCGGCAGGAAGTGCGCCTGGCCGATGGCTTGGCGCACCCATTCGCGATCCAGGTCGCGGCGCGCGGCCAGGTCGTCGGCGAACTGCAGGGCCTCGGGGCGCGCGGCGTAGAGCACCGTCTGCTGTGCTGCGGGTTTGGAGGTTTTTTGGGGTTTTGCGCTGACTGGTATTGCGCAGGCAGCTATCAAAAGAAGAGCTGGCAGAGTGCGTCGGGCGGAGATGGGCATTGTCAGGGGTCAGGCCAGGGCAGGGTGGCGAATTCACGCTTGAGCGCGGTCAGTTCGGTATCGGGTTGCTGGGCGTAGCGCAGGCGCTCCAAGCGCAGGAGCCAGTCGGCGATGGGGGCAGATGGGCCGCCGAAGCGCGCCTGGACTTCCCGCGCCATGGCGCGCGGCGGCGAGGTTTCGGGCAGCGTGAGCCCGGCGCGGGCCAGCCGCTGCCGCGCGCGCGCCAGCAGGCGCAGCCAGGGGTCGTGCTGGCTGCGCTCCCACAAGGTCCAGGCGCCGCCGCCGAGGGCCGCGGCGATGATCAGGAAGCCCAGCACGGTGGTCAGGTCCTGCCAGCTGGGCGACTCGAAGCCCAGGGACTTGAGCAGGTCGAGTTGGCGGCTCTGGGTGTAGTTGAGCACCCACTGGTTCCAGCCGTTGTTGACGGCTTCCCACACGGCGCGCAGTTGGCGGGCGAGGTTGGGGCTGACGGTGCCCATGGCCGCGGCGAGTGCGCCCTGGGGCGCCTGCAGGCGCTGGAATGCGCCCACGCGGCCGGGCGAGACGGCGCCTGTGGGGTCCACGCGCACCCAGCCCCGGCCTTCCATCCAGACCTCGGCCCAGGCGTGGGCATCGCTCTGGCGCACGGTCCAGTAGCCATCCACCGGGTTGATCTCGCCGCCCTGGTAGCCGGTGACGATGCGGGCCGGGATGTCCAGAGCGCGCATCAGCACCACGAAGGCCGAGGCGATGTGCTCGCAGAAACCTTGCTTGCGGTCGAACCAGAATTCGTCGGCGGTGTGCTCGCCGTACACGCCAGGCTCCAGCGTGTAGGTGTAGCCGCCGCTGCGCAACCGCCGCAGCGCGGCGTCCACGAACGCCTGCGGGCCCGCATCGGCCAGCGCCGGGTCGGCACGCATCTGCGCCGCCAGTTCGAGCGTGCGCGGGTTGAAGCCGGCGGGCAGACTGGTGAGCGCCTGCAGGTGCTTGATGGGGGCTTGCGGGCCGTGGCGGAAGTCGGGGTAGCTCACGGCGCGATAGCGCACCACGTCGGTGATGGGGCGCGAGGTGAGCCACTGCAGGTCGGGCGTCATGTAGGCGCGCATGTTGGGCAGCTCGGGCGCTTCGGGCATGGCCTCCAGCACGATGAGCCAGGGGCGCTTGTGCGGCTCCAGCGTCACTTCGTAGCGCAGCGCGGGGCCTTGTACCTGCAGGTTGGCCGGCAGGGCGCGTACGGCCCAGGGGTTGTCCAGGGCTTCCGAACGCCATTCGCGCCCGTCGAAGCCGCTCAGGACGGGGCCCCGGTAGTACATGGCGGACTGGCGCGGCGCGGCGTTGGCCGGGCCGTCGAACTTCACGCGCAAGGCCACGCTGTCGTCCAGCACCAGCTCGGCGATACTGCCCACCTTCATCGTGCCCGACAGCCCGCTGCGCCCGGCCATTGTGTCGCTCGGCATGCCCCACAGCGGCGCCATGCGTGGGAACAGCATGAACAGCGCGGCCATGATGGGCGCGCCCAGCAGCGCCATCCGCCCGGCCAGGCGGAAAGACTGCGCCAGCGGCGGGCGCCCCACGGGCATGTGGGCGTTGACCAGCGCGGTGAGCAGGCCCAGCAGCGCCACCAGCATGGCCGCGGCCGTGGACAGCGACTGCGAGAAGAAGAAGTTGCTGAGCATCGTGAAGAAGCCCAGGAAGAACACCACCATGGCGTCGCGCCGTGCGCGCAGCTCCAGGGTCTTGAGGGCCAGCAGCATCACGATGAGGGTCACGCCCGCGTCGCGCCCCAGCACGGTGCGGTGCGTGAACAGCGTGCCCGCCACCGCCACCACCAGCAGCGCGGCCACGGTCCAGCGCCCGGGCAGGGGCCGGCCCTTCCAGGCCAGCCAGCCGCGCCATAGCAGCAGGCCGCCCGCGAGCACGCTGGCCCACGCCGGCAGGTTGCCGGCCTGCGGGGCGATGACCCAGGCGATCACGAACAGCAGGAACAGCGTGTCGCGCGCGTCGCGGGGCAGGGTGGCGAGGGTCTGGCGCAGGTTCATCGGGGTGAAATACTATCCAAATCATAGCTGCCAGCGCTTGGCTGGAAAGCGCTGGAGGCCGATTTGGCTTGAAGTTTCATCAGCACAGCGCCAAGGCTTCCAGGCAGTTGCGGCGGTGCGCGGCGCCGGCGTCGGGCTCGATCTCCACGCCCGGCAGGCGCAGCCCGTAGTCCAGGCCGAGCCGGTCGGCCTGCAGCACCCAGGCCGTCAGGCGCGAGACGCGGGCCTCGTGGTCGGGCAGGGCGGCGCGGGCCAGGTCCAGCCACAGCTCGTGGCGCTGCGCCTGCTGGGCGTCGCGGCTCACCAGGTCGTCGGTGCCGGTGGCCAGGGACTTGGCGGCCTTCTTCCAGACCACGAGCTTGAGCGGGTCGCCGCGCCGGTAGGCGCGCACGCCGTCGAATTCGCCGATGCCCTGCGACGGGGCGCTGCCCGTGCCGCCCGCGCGCGGCTCGCCCGGGGGCAGGGGCGGCGCGGGGGCTTCGGGCGCGGGGTAGACCAGCACCTGGGCGGCGGGGCGCCAGTAGGTCCACACGCGGAAGGTGCCGAGCGGAAAGCGCGTCTCGGCCGTCAGCGTGGGCACGCGGTGCAGGCCGCGGCGCTCGGGCCGGAAGGCCACCTGCACGCCGGACTGGCCTTGCGCGGGCACGTCCGTCCAGGCCCAGTGGTGGGGCGCCTTGCCCGTGCCGTGCACCGACAGCGCGATGCCGTAGCGCGGCGTCTTGCGCCCGCTGGACAGCTGGATTTCGAACGCCGTGCTCGTGCCCATGAAGTGCGGCTCGGGCGCCTTCAGGTGCAGCGTGAGGCCGCGCAGGTTGGCGTGGCAGATGTGCATGCCGATGACCGCGCTGCCGGCCAGCAGGAAGGTAAGCAGGTAGCCCAGGTTGAGCTGGTAGTTGATGGAGGCGACCAGCAGCACCAGCAGCGTCAGGGCCAGCATCCAGCCCGCGCCGGTGGGCAGGATGTAGACATTGCGCTGCGTGAGCGCCAGCGTGTCGCTGAGCGGCAGCCGTGCCTGCCACCAGCGCTGGAAGCGGCGGCGCACGGGTGCCAACGGGCTGAACGGCATTTCAGTTTTCCCGCAGAGCATGAAACCGGCGCGGCCCCAGCGCGGGCAGCCGCGCAAGGGCCGCCCCGCCGTGCTGGCTGCGTCCCCCTGCCCGCATTGCGTAGCAATGCGAGAGTGGGGGGAAGGCGCGAAGCGACTCAGGGGGGTGTTTCATATCACGGCAAGGGTGTGGCCTCGACCATGGCGCGCACCTGTTCGACGGCGCCGCGCCCCGCGTCGCCCACGGGCACCAGGCGGTGGGCGATGGTCTGCGGCAGCACGGCCTGCACGTCGTCGGGCGCCACGTAGTCGCGCCCGCTGATCAGGGCCTGGGCCTTGGCCGCGCGCACCAGCGCGATGCCGGCGCGCGGCGACAGGCCCTGCAGGAACCAGCGGCCCGAGCGCGTGGCGGCGATCAGATCCTGCACGTAGTTGAGCAGCGGCTCGGCGGCGTGGATGGCGAGCACCTGCTGCTGCAGCGCCTCCAGCTCGTCGGGCGAGAGCATGGGCAGCAGGCTGTCCACCATGTCGCGCCGGTCGCTGCCGGCCAGCAGCATGCGCTCGGCGGCGCGGTCGGGGTAGCCGATGGAGATGCGCATCAGGAAGCGGTCGAGTTGCGACTCGGGCAGCGCGAAGGTGCCGAGCTGGTCGTGCGGGTTCTGCGTGGCGATCACGAAGAAGGGGTGGGGCAGGGCGCGCGTCTCGCCTTCCACCGAGACCTGCTTTTCCTCCATGGCTTCGAGCAGGGCGCTCTGCGTCTTGGGGCTGGCGCGGTTGATCTCGTCGGCCAGCAGCACCTGGGCGAAGACCGGGCCGGGGTGGAACACGAAGGACTCCTTGCCGCGCTCGTACACCGACACGCCCGTGAGGTCGCTGGGCATCAGGTCGGCCGTGAACTGCACGCGCGAGAACTGCAGGCCGAAGGTGCGCGACAGCGCATGCGCCAGCGTGGTCTTGCCCACGCCCGGAACGTCCTCGATCAGCAGGTGCCCCCCCGCCAGCAGGCAGGCCACGCAGTCCTGCACCTGGGCCTGTTTGCCCACGATCACCGTGTTAAGCTGATCCAGGAGCGCTTTGATCTTGTGCTGTGCATTCATTGTCATGGCGCGACGTTATCCGAAAATCCTTCAAAAAAGACGAGACACGGGGATTGACTGTGAGCAAGACGGGCTATTTCACCCATCGGGATTGTTGGAAGCACGAGATGGGCCCGGGTCACCCCGAATGCCCCGAACGCCTGGACGCCATCGAGGACCGCCTGCTGGTCACCGGCGTGGCCGATGCGCTGGAGCGCTACGACGCGCCCGAGGCCTCGCTGGCCGACATCGAACTGGCCCACGGCCGCATGCACATCGCGGCGCTGCGCGGCCTGTCGGACCGGCTCAACGAGGAGCTCCTGGCGGGCGGCCCGAGCTACGCGCAGATCGATACCGACACCTCCATCAACGCCCACACCTGGAAGGCCTCGCTGCGCGCCGCCGGGGCGGCCCTCGCTGCCACCGACGCGGTGATGGCGAGCGAGGTCGAGAACGCCTTCTGCTCCGTGCGCCCGCCGGGCCACCACGCCTGCCGCGACAAGGCCATGGGCTTTTGCTTCTTCAACAACGTGGCCGTGGCCGCCAAGTACGCGCTGCAGCGCTACAACCTGCAGCGCGTGGCGGTGGTGGACTTCGACGTGCACCACGGCAACGGCACCGAGGACATCCTGGCGGGTGACGAGCGCGCGCTCATGGTCAGCATCTTCCAGCACCCGTTCTACCCCTACAGCGGCGACCAGAACCCGGCCCCCAACATGGTGAACGTGCCGGTGCCGGCCTACACGCGCGGCATGGACATCCGCGAGCTCATCGAGATGATGTGGATGCCCCGGCTCGAAGCCTTCAAGCCGCAGATGATCTTCGTGAGCGCGGGCTTCGACGGCCACCGCGAGGACGACATGGGCCAGCTCGGGCTGACCGAATCCGACTACGCCTGGATCACCCAGCGCGTGAAGGACGTGGCGCGGCGCTTTGCCAAGGGCCGCATCGTGTCCTGCCTGGAAGGCGGCTACGTGATGGGCCCGCTGGCGCGCAGCGTGGAAGCGCACATCCGCATCCTGGCGGATCTTTGAAGGAGACGACGGTGACCGAACCCCTGTTGCTGACCACCTGGGACGACCGCGGCGTCGTCACGCTGACCCTGAACGACCCCCTGCGCTTCAACGCGCTGGGCGGCGACATGCTGGCCGCGCTGCAGCAGGCGCTGGACACCGTCGCGCGCGACGAGACCGCCCGCGTGGTGGTGCTGGCGGCCAACGGCAAGGCCTTCTGCGCGGGCCACAACCTCAAGGACATGGCGGCCCACCCCGAGCTGGCGTACTACCAGCAGCTCTTCGCCCAGTGCAGCCGCGTGATGCTGGCCATCCACAAGCTGCCGGTGCCCGTCATCGCGCGCGTGCACGGCATGGCCACGGCGGCGGGCTGCCAGCTGGTGGCGCAGTGCGACCTGGCCGTGGCGTCGGAGACCGCCAGCTTCGCCACCAGCGGCATCCACTACGGCCTGTTCTGCGCCACGCCCAGCGTGCCCCTGGTGCGCAATGTGCCGGCCAAGCGCGCCATGGAGATGCTGCTCACGGGCGACTTCATCGACGCGCGCACCGCGCTCGGCCAGGGCCTCGTCAACCGCGTGGCCGCGCCCGAGGCGCTTGATGCCGAGGTCGAAACGCTCGTGCAGTCCATCCTGGGCAAGCCCCGGGTGGCCGTAGCCATGGGCAAGGCGCTGGTGTACCAGCAGCGCGAGCTGGGCATCGAGGCCGCCTACCAGCTGGCGGGCCAGGCCATGGCCGCCAACATGATCGACGAGGCCGCGCAGGAGGGTGCCCGCGCCTTCGCCGAGAAGCGCCAGCCCGCCTGGAAGAACCAGCCCTGACCGATGGAAGTGCTCGACGCCCTGCTGCGCGACCTGGACCGATCCAGCGTCTGGCTCGAACTCGGCGTGCTGGCCGCGTGCATCGCGCTGGCCTTCGGCATCAGCCGCCAGGTCGGCCGCAACCAGCCGCCCGATTCGGTGTGGATTGGCCGCCGCACCATCGACGGCCTGCTGTTCCCGCTGCTGGCCCTGGTGCTCGTGTACGCGGCGCGCGCGGCGGTGGCGCACTACCAGCCGGTGTTCGTGCTGCGCGTGGCGGTGCCGGTGCTGGTGTCGCTGGCGCTGATCCGCTTCATCGCGCGCGTGCTCACGGCGGCCTTTCCCAAATCGGGGCTGGTGCGGTTGGTGGAGCGGCTGGTGTCGTGGCTGGCCTGGGCGATGGCGGTGCTGTGGATCCTGGGGCTGCTGCCGGTGGTGCGCGCGGAGCTGGAATCCATCACCCTCACCCTGGGCAAGTCGAGCGTGAGCCTGCTCACATTGATCGAGGGCTCGCTGTCGGCCGGGCTGGTGCTGGTGGCCACGCTGTGGCTGTCGTCCACCTTCGAGCGGCGCGTGCTGGACGAGGCGGTGAGCGACCTGTCCACTCGCAAGGTGGCCGTGAACGTCACGCGCGCGCTGCTGATCTTCGTGGGCATGCTGTTCGCGCTGTCGGCGGTGGGGGTGGACCTCACGGCGCTGTCGGTGCTGGGCGGCGCGATGGGCGTCGGCCTGGGTTTCGGGCTGCAGAAGCTCGCGTCCAACTACGTGAGCGGCTTCGTCATCCTGCTGGAGCGCTCGCTGCGCATCGGCGACAACGTGCGCGTGGACGGCTTCGAGGGTCGCATCACCGACATCAAGACGCGCTACACGCTGATCCGCGCGGGCAACGGCCGCGAATCCATCGTGCCCAACGAGACCCTAATCACGCAGCGCGTGGAAAACCTCTCGGACGCCGACCGCAAGTTCAACGTCACCACCAACGTCACGGTGGGCTACGACAGCGACGTGGCCGAGGTGCAGCGCATCCTGTGCGGGGCCGCCGCCGCGCAGCCGCGCGTGCTGCAGACGCCCGCGCCCGTGGCGTACCTGGTGAACTTCGCGCCCGACGGGCTGGAATTCAGTCTCAACTTCTGGATCGGCGACCCCGGCGCGGGCACCGTCAACCTGCGTTCGGCCATCAATATCGCCATCCTGGACGGCCTGCGCGCGGCCGGCATCGACATCCCGTTCCCGCAGCGCGTGGTGCAGTTCAAGGGCGACCTGCCCGTGATGGCAGCCCAGGCTGGACAAGGGGCCGGATGACTGGCCTATAATCCACAAAAAGCACGATCGTTCTTTTTTGTGAATCACCCCTTCTGTGTCCCGGCCGCGCAGTGGTTTCGCTGCAGTGCGGCATAGAATGTTCCAGTTTACGTAAACGTCAATTCAACCAACTCAATCGAGGAGCCGCAGCAATGAAGGTCTTGGTCCCTGTCAAGCGCGTGGTGGACTACAACGTGAAGGTCCGCGTGAAGTCGGACAACACGGGTGTGGACATCGCCAACGTCAAGATGAGCATGAACCCCTTCGACGAAATCGCCGTCGAGGAGGCCGTGCGCCTGAAGGAAAAGGGCTTGGTGACCGAGGTCATCGCCGTCTCCTGCGGCGTGGCCCAGTGCCAGGAAACCCTGCGCACCGCCATGGCCATCGGCGCCGACCGCGCCATCCTGGTGGAAACGCCCGCCGACCTGGACCTGCAGCCCCTGGCCGTGGCCAAGCTCCTGAAGGCCCTGGTGGACAAGGAACAACCGTCCCTGGTCATCCTGGGCAAGCAGGCCATCGACGACGACGCCAACCAGACCGGCCAGATGCTCGCCGCCCTGGCCGACCTGCCCCAGGCCACCTTTGCCAGCAAGGTGGAGCTGGCGGCCGACAAGGTCAGCGTGACGCGTGAGATCGACGGCGGCCTGGAAACCCTGTCCCTGAGCCTGCCCGCCGTCATCACCACCGACCTGCGCCTGAACGAGCCCCGCTACGTCACCTTGCCCAACATCATGAAGGCCAAGAAGAAGCAGCTCGACACCGTCAAGCCCGAGGACCTCGGCGTGGACGTGGCTCCGCGCTTGAAGACCCTGAAGGTGGCCGAGCCCGCCAAGCGCGGCGCAGGCGTCAAGGTGGCCGACGTGGCCGCCCTGGTCGAGAAACTCAAGAACGAAGCGAAGGTGATCTAAATGTCGGTACTCGTTATTGCTGAACACGACAACGCATCCATCAAGGGCGCGACGCTCAACACCGTGACCGCCGCAGCCGCCTGCGGCGGCGACGTGCACGTGCTGGTGGCCGGCCACAACGCCGGTGGCGCCGCACAGGCCGCAGCCCAGATCGCCGGCGTCGCCAAGGTCATCCACGCCGACGCCCCTGGCCTGGAACACGGCCTGGCCGAGAACGTGGCCGCCCAGGTGCTGGCCATCGCCGGCAACTACAGCCACATCCTGTTCCCCGCCACCGCCGGCGGCAAGAACGTGGCGCCCCGCGTGGCCGCCAAGCTGGACGTGGCGCAGATCAGCGACATCACCAAGGTGGTGAGCGCCGACACCTTCGAGCGCCCCATCTACGCCGGCAACGCCATCGCCACCGTGCAGTCAAGCGACGCCGTGACGGTCATCACCGTGCGCACCACGGGCTTTGACGCAGCCGCCGCCACGGGCGGGTCGGCCGCCGTCGAGACCACCGCCGCAGCCGCCGATGCCGGCAAGAGCAGCTACGTGGGCAGCGAGATCGCCAAGAGCGACCGCCCCGAGCTGACCGCCGCCAAGATCATCGTCTCCGGCGGCCGGGCCCTGGGCAGCAAGGAAAAGTTCGACGAAGTCATCACCCCCCTGGCCGACAAGCTGGGCGCGGCCATCGGCGCCAGCCGTGCAGCAGTCGATGCGGGCTATGCCCCCAACGACCTGCAGGTGGGCCAGACGGGCAAGATCGTCGCTCCGCAGCTGTACATCGCCGCTGGCATCTCGGGCGCCATCCAGCATCTGGCGGGCATGAAGGACTCCAAGGTGATCGTGGCGATCAACAAGGACCCGGAGGCCCCGATCTTCAGCGTGGCCGACTACGGCCTGGAGGCCGACCTGTTCACGGCCGTGCCGGAACTCGTCAAGGCGCTGTAACGCACGTGCCCGCACCCCGAAAGGCATCGCTTGCGATGCCTTTTTTTTGAGGTTTTGCTTTTCAGAATTTTCTGCTTCCCTGGAGACTCCCCATGAGCTACACCGCCCCCGTCAAGGACATGCTGTTCGGCATCGAGCATCTGGCCCACATCGAACAGATTGCGCAGATCCCCGGCTTCGAAGATGCCGGCCTGGACACCGCTGCCGCTGTGCTGGAAGAGTGCGCCAAGTTCAACGAGGGCGTGCTGGCTCCGCTTAATTTCGAGGGCGACAAGAACCCGTCGAGCTGGAAGGACGGCGTGGTCACCACGACGCCTGGCTTCAAGGAGGCCTTCCGCCAGTACGGCGAGGGCGGATGGCAGGGCCTGCAGCACCCGGCCGACTTTGGCGGCCAGGGCCTACCCAAGACCATCGGCGCAGCCTGCATTGAGATGACCAACAGCGCCAACATGAGCTTCGCGCTGTGCCCGCTGCTGACCGACGGCGCCATCGAGGCGCTGCTCACGGCGGGCAGCGATGAACTCAAGGCCATCTACCTCGAAAAGCTGGTGACCGGCGAATGGACCGGCACCATGAACCTGACCGAACCCCAGGCTGGTTCCGACCTGGCCCTGGTGCGCTCGCGCGCCGAGCCGCAGCCCGACGGCAGCTACAAGGTCTTCGGCACCAAGATCTTCATCACCTATGGCGAGCACGACATGGCCGCCAACATCGTGCATCTGGTGCTGGCCCGCGTGCAGGGCGCGCCCGAGGGCGTCAAGGGCATCAGCCTGTTCGTGGTGCCGAAGTTCCTGGTGAACCAGGACGGCTCGCTGGGCGCGCGCAACGACGCGCACTGCGTGAGCATCGAGCACAAGCTGGGCATCAAGGCATCGCCCACCGCCGTGCTGCAGTTCGGCGACCACGGCGGCGCCGTGGGCTACCTGGTCGGCGAGGAAAACCGCGGCCTCGAATACATGTTCATCATGATGAACGCCGCCCGCTACGCCGTGGGCATGCAGGGCATCGCCATCGCCGAGCGCGCGTACCAGAAGGCCGTGCAGTACGCCAAGGACCGCGTGCAGAGCCGCCCCGTGGACGGCAGCATCAACGCCAGCGCCGCCATCATCCACCACCCCGACGTGAAGCGCATGCTCATGACCATGCGCGCCTACACCGAAGGCTGCCGCGCCATGGCCACCGTGGCGGCGGCGGCCTTCGACGCCGCGCACCACCACCCTGACGCCGAGACGCGCAAGCAGAACCAGGCCTTCTACGAATTCATGGTGCCGCTGGTCAAGGGCTACAGCACCGAGATGAGCCAGGAGGTCACCAGCCTGGGCGTGCAGGTGCACGGCGGCATGGGCTTCATCGAGGAGACGGGCGCGGCGCAGTACTACCGCGACTCCAAGATCCTCACCATCTACGAAGGCACGACGGCCATCCAGGCCAACGACCTCGTGGGCCGCAAGACGGCGCGCGACGGTGGCACCACCGCCAAGGCCATTGCGGCCCAGATCGAGAAGACCGAAGCCGAGCTGAACGCCAGCGGCACGCCCGCCGCCCAGGCCATGGCCCGGCGCCTGGGTGCCGCGCGCCAGGCCTACCTGGACGTGGTGGACTTCGTGGCCAGCGGCGCCAAGGGCAGCCCCAACGCCGTGTTCGCGGGCAGCGTGCCCTACCTCATGCTGGCGGGCAATCTGGTGGCCGGCTGGCAGCTGGCGCGCAGCCTGCTGGTGGCGCAGGAGCTGTTGCACAAGGGACAGGACGAGGCCTTCATGCGCGCAAAAATCACCACGGCGCAGTTCTATGCGGAGCACATCCTGGTGAAGGCCCCGGGCCTGCGCGACAGCATCGTCGAGGGTGCCGGCAGCGTGACCGAGCTGGCGCTGGACGCGTTCTGATCAGCTATTGAAACAGGAGCTGCTGGCGCTTGATGGACAAGCGCCAGAGGCCGATTTCATTCATATTCCAACCACCGTCACCGGAGACACCACCCATGTCCAAGCTGCCCCCCGTGCTGCAAAACCTGTCGCTGCCCGTCATCGGCTCGCCGCTGTTCATCATCAGCAACCCCAAGCTCGTGATCGAGCAGTGCAAGGCCGGCGTCGTGGGCTCCATGCCCGCGCTCAATGCGCGCCCGGCCGAGCAACTGGAGGAATGGCTGGCCGAGATCACCGAGACGCTGGCGGCCTACAACCAGGCCCATCCCGACAAGCCCGCTGCGCCGTTCGCGATCAACCAGATCGTGCACAAGAGCAACGACCGGCTGGAGCACGACATGCAGGTCTGCGCCAAGTACAAGGTGCCGATCGTCATCACCAGCCTGGGCGCGCGCGAGGACGTGAACCAGGCCGTGCACGGCTGGGGCGGCGTGGTGCTGCACGACATCATCAACAACAAGTTCGCCAAGAAGGCCATCGAGAAGGGCGCCGACGGCCTGATCGCCGTGGCGGCGGGCGCGGGCGGCCATGCGGGCGTGAAGAGCCCGTTCGCGCTGATCCAGGAAATCCGCCAGTGGTTCGACGGCCCCGTGGCGCTCAGCGGCTCCATCGCCAGCGGCGGCGCGGTGCTGGCCGCGCAGGCCATGGGCGCGGACTTCGCGTACATCGGCTCGGCCTTCATCGCCACGCACGAGGCGCGCGCGCAGGACGCCTACAAGCAGGCCATCGTGGAGAGCTCGTCGGACGACATCGTCTACAGCAACCTCTTCACGGGCGTGCACGGCAACTACCTGGCGCCCTCGATCCGCGCGGCCGGGCTGGACCCGGACAACCTGCCCGAGTCCGACCCGAGCAAGATGAACTTCGGCGGCAACTCCACCAAGGCCTGGAAGGACATCTGGGGCTGCGGCCAGGGCATCGGCGCCATCAGCGCCGTGACCAGCACGGCCGAGCTGGTGGCCCGCCTGCGCGCCGAGTACCAGGCGGCGCGCGCGCGGCTCAAGCTCTGACCGGGAGGCGTGAACGAACCGCCTGCATGAAATCCCGTTCCAGGGAACAATAGAGGGTTTTTCGGGCCGCGCGGCTTCCCAGGGGGCGCGCGGCCCGTCCCATTCCACCCGCTCACGCATGTCTTCCACCGCCTCCCGCACGCCCTTGATCGACATGGCCAAGGGCCTCGCATGCACTGCCATCGTCTGGCACCACCTGGCCTTCTACGGCCCCATGTCCGACATCGCCCAGCCCCTGGCCCCGGGGCTCATGGCGTGGCTGTACGACTACGGACGCATGGCCGTGCAGGTGTTTCTGGTGCTGGGCGGCTACTTGGCCGCCGCCAGCCTGGCGCCGCAGGGCGTGGCCCGGTTCGACCACGCGGGCCACGCCATCGCCCGGCGTTTCGCGCGGCTGGTGGTGCCCTATGCGGTAGCGCTGCTGCTGACCGTGGTGGCGGCGGCGCTGGTCCGGCCCTTCATGGACCATGCCTCGGTGCCGGACGAGCCGGCGCTGGCGCAGCTGCTGGCCAACGCGCTGCTGCTGCAGGACATCGTGGGGCAGGACGCGCTCTCCGCCGGTGTCTGGTATGTGGCCATCGACTTCCAGCTCTTCACCCTGGCCGTGCTGCTGTGGGCCGGCGTGCGTGCGCTGCCCCGCGCCGGGCAGCGCGTGGCCCAGGCGGTGGTGGTGCTTGGGGCGGCCGCCTCGCTGTGGGTGTTCAACCGCATGCCCGGGCTCGACATGTGGGCGGCGTACTTCTTCGGTTCCTACGCGCTGGGCATGATGGCCTTCTGGGCCGTGCGCGCGCCGCGCCCGGGTGCGTGGCTGGCCGCCATGGCGGTACTGGGCGGCGTGGCACTGGCCATCGATTTCCGGGGCCGCGTCGTGGTGGCGCTGCTCACGGCACTGTGCCTGGTGGCCGTGCTGCGGTCGCAGCGCCTGCGCGCCTGGCGCGGCGTGGCGCCGCTGGTGGAACTGGGGCAGATGTCGTACTCGGTGTTCCTGGTGCACTTTTCGGTGTGCCTGCTGGTGAACGCGGTGGTCAGCCATCTGTGGCCCGCATCGCCGGTGCCCAATGCGCTGGGCATGCTGCTGGCATTCGCGCTGTCGCTGGCCGCCGGGCGCCAGCTCTACCTGCGGGTGGAGCGCCACGTGCCCTCATGGACCACAGCCCTACGCTGGCAGATGGGGCTGGTGGGGGCTGGGCTGCTGGTGGGCTTGCTGACCTAGCCGCGTTCCCGGCGCTTGCGCTGCCGATCCAAGAACCAGGCCATAAAAGGCAGGATCAGCATCGAGCCCGGAATCACCCAAATGAACAGGTAAGGGCTGACGGACGAGGCCGAGCGCATCACGTCCCGCAGGTGCGCGCGCTCCTCGGCGTTCCAGTGGCCCTGGCGGCGCTGCTGCACCAGCCACACCACCGAGCCCTTCATCGTCGCCACTTCACGCTTGAGGCGGCTCTTCTCGCGGCTGTTGCCCGCCAGGAAGGAGCAGAACCACTCGGGCGCCCGCTCCATGCGGGCCTGGAAGGCCGTGGTGGAGTCGGGGTCGAACGGGGTGTCGGCGGGGGGCGGCGTGGTCGTCATGGCGGCTGCCATTGTCGGGGCTGGCGGCCGCCGCGCCAAGCGGTGTCAGCGGTGCAGTTCGCCCGCGCTCTCGGGCTGGTACAGGATGTCCTTCACCCGCACCGTCATCGACTTGCCGCCCGGCCCGGGCCAGGCCAGCTCGTCGCCCACCGACAGGCCCAGCAGGGCGCTGCCCACGGGCGCGAAGATCGAAAGCTTGTCCGCGCTGCCGTCCGTGTCGCGCGGGTAGACCAGGGTCAGGCAGAACTCCTTGCCGCTTTCCTCGATGGAGAACTGCACCGTGGAATTCATGGTGACCACGTTGGGCGGAATCTCCTCAGGCGCCACCACGTCCGCCCGGTCCAGCTCCGCCTGCAGCTCGGCCTTGCCGGGGAAGACGCTGGCGGGGATGACGGCCAGCAGGGCTTCGATACGGTCTACGTCCAGCGACGACAGGGTGATCTGGGGTTTGCGCGCCATGGCGGTACCTCTGGAAATGGTTGGGGGAAGCGAAGGGCGGGACTGTAGCCCATCGTGAATCCCGCACCGCCGCGCACGGCCATTGATAACTGTATATTTATACAGTTATGTGCCCCATTCCCCCCCTTGCAGATGACGACGACCTTCCCGCCGGCCCGCCCGAGGTCCGCGTACCGCTGCAAGCCCTGCGCGGCCGGGGCTCGGCCACGGCCGTCCCGCACCGCTTCCTGCGCGATGCGCGCGAGCGGGCCGACGACGGCTGGGGCGGCGATACCGCTGAGGATGACGGCATTGCGCCACCCACCCGCGTGCACCTGGAGACGGCGCGCAGCGCCATCTGCGCCAACGATTCGCCGGACATCTTCTTCGACCTCTCGGTGAACCCCTACCGGGGCTGCGAGCACGGCTGCATCTACTGCTACGCCCGGCCCACGCACAGCTACCTGGGTTTCTCGCCGGGGCTGGAATTCGAGACGCAGATCGTCGCCAAGCACAACATCGCCGGGGTGCTGCGGCGCGAGCTGGCGCAGCCGCGCTACCAGCCGCGCCTGATCAACATCGGCTCTGCCACCGACTGCTACCAGCCCGTGGAGCGCGAACTGAAGCTCACGCGAGGCCTTGTCGAAGTGATGCGCGATGCGCGCCACCCGTTCTCGCTCATCACCAAGTCCAGCGGCGTGGAGCGCGACCTGGACCTGCTCGCCCCGCTGGCCGCGCAGCACCTGGCCGCCGTGTACGTCACCATCACCACGCTGGACCCGGTGCTTGCCCGCCGCCTGGAGCCGCGCGCCGCCGCGCCCCACCGGCGCCTGCGCACCCTGCGCACGCTGGCCGAAGCGGGCGTGCCCGTGGGCGTGAGCGTGGCGCCGCAGATCCCGTTCATCACCGAGGACATGGAGCAGGTGCTGGAGGCCGCGCGCGACGCGGGTGCGAAGAGCGCCTTCTACACCGTGCTGCGCCTGCCCTGGGAACTGGACGCCGTGTTCCGCGAATGGCTGTCCCTGCACTACCCGGACCGCGCTGCCCGCGTGCTGGCCCGCGTGCAGGACCTGCACGGCCTGGATGCGGCGCAGCGCGGCGCGGGCAAGGTGTACGACAGCGACTTCGCCACCCGCATGAAGGGCAGCGGCATCTGGGCCGACCTGCTGCGCCAGCGCTTTGCCGGTGCCTGCCGCCGCCTCGGGCTCAACCGCGAGCGGCTGGAGCTGGATTTGTCGCAGTTCCGCCCGGGGCTGGCGCGCGGGCAAGGTTCGCTGTTCTAGCGCGGCATTCCGCGAACATATCCAGGTCGGCGTTGTATGCGCCGGTCTGCACGTCCATCAGCCCCAGCACCGAGTGGAAGTAGCTGTCGTGCGTGATGCGCTTTTGCGCCAGGTCCTGCTGCAGGCAGCCCGTGGGCAGGCCCAGGCGGGATTGCATGGCGGGCGACAGCCAGGTGACCCAGGGCACGTGCTTTTGCACGTCGGGCGCGATGGCGTAGGGCAGGCCGTGCAGGTAGATGTTGCCTTCGCCCAGAGACTCGCCATGGTCTGCTACGTAAATCATAGCTGTCTGCGCTTGTCCAGATTGCGCTGCAAGCCAATTGAGCACTGAATCCAGAAAATGATCGGTCTCCACGATGCTGTTGTCGTAGGCGTTCACCACCTGCTGCCGGCCGCATTCCTGCAGCGCGGTGGACGCGCATTCGGGCAGGAACTTCTTGTTCTCCGCCGCCGAGCGCTTGAAGTACGCCGGGCCGTGGCTGCCCATCTGGTGCAGCACCACCACGGTGCCGCGCTGGCGCTGCTCGGCGGGCAGCGCGGCGATGCGTTGGTCCAGGCCCTGCAGCATCATGCGGTCCAGGCACTCGCCGCCGGCGCATAGCGCGGCGTCCTTCAGGCCCGTGGTGCTGGCCTGCGCCACTCGGTCGCACACACCCTTGCAGCCCGACTGGTTGTCCACCCACAGCACCGCCAGGCCTGCGTGCTGCAGCACGTCCAGCAGGTTCTCGAAGCTGGCGGCGCGCGCGTTGAAGCCCGTGCGCCCCAGGTGCGAGAACATGCAGGGCACGGACGCGGCGGTGCTGGTGCCGCACGACCAGGCATTGCGTGCGCTGGCGAGGTCCTGGCGGGCGGCCAGGCGGGGCGTGGTGTCGCGCCCGTAGCCGTTGATGCCGAAGTTGCTGCTGCGGCCCGTTTCGCCCAGCACCAGTACCAGCAGCGGCGGGCGCGGCTGGCCCGCATAGCTCGCGCCCAGTTTCGCGTCGCGCCCCACCGGCAGCAGCCGGGCCGATTCCATGCGCAGCGGCCGCGCGGCCACGTTGCCCAGGGCATAGACGCTGTTGAGCGGATTCACCAGGTAGCGCAGCCGGGGCTGGTTGCGCATGGTGGATGCGAAGTCCTGGAACACCAGCAGCAGGCACAGCACGATGACCGCGACGGCGCCCCCCAGCAGCAGCGCGTTGTGCCCGGCCAGCCGCAGCGGGGCGATGCGTTGTATCGGCGTGCGGGCCAGCCACCACAGCGGCGGCGCGGCCAGCGCGAGCACGGTGCCCAGCATGCGCCAGCCCAGCAGGTCGGCAGCCTCGTGCACATCGGTCTGCAGCACGTTGACCAGCATGCTGGCGTCGATGGCGATGCCGTAGGCCAGCATGAAGTACGCGCCGAAGGCCGCCGCCACCACCAGCACCGCCGCCGCGGCTCTCAAAGTGCGGCGCCATGCGAACAGGCTCAGCAACGCGGCATTGCCCGCCGCCACGATGAGCGCGAAGGCCACCGCGAACAGCATGCCGCGCAGGCTGCCCTGGCCGGGCAGGGCAGCGACTTCGCGCCACAGCGGCAGGTTGCAGGCCGTGGCCAGCCAGAGGCTGATGAGCACCACCACGCGGGCGGGGTGCAGAGGCTGGCGGGGGATGGGCGCCGCCTGCGGGGCGCCCGCGGCGGCGAAGGCTGGCAGCAGGCGCTGCAGGATCAGGAGCATGGGCGCACTGTGGCGCCCGCAACTTAAGCCTGCATTAACGTACCTGAAATCGCTTATTGCGCTAACCGGGACCGTGCTGAATGCTATGTTTTTGCGTTGCATGCACCGCGCCGCGCGAGAAGAAAAGCCATGGCATGTCGCTTTCAGCACAATCCATGTCGTGTTCGGCACGGCAAGGCTGCAGCGCTTTTCCAAAAATCGCTACAAACCTGCCTTGAAATCCCGCGCCATGCGACACTCCCGGGCTCCAGCCCCCATGCCACAGCCTGCAGCCCCACAATGCCAGCACCTCACCTCGCGCGGCCTCACGGGGCACGCCAGGGCTGAGGCGCTGCATTTGTTCAGCGAAGTCACGCGGGTCGAACTGCAACCCGGTACCCACACCGCGCATCCCCGGCCGCTGGATTTTGCCGCCACTGTGCTGCCTCTGGGCGATGAGGCCATCTACGCACAGACTCTGCACACGCCCTGCCACATGCTGCGTTCGCGCGTGCTGGCGCAGCAAGACGGCTCGGACGCCGTGTACCTGGCAGCCTCGGGCCCCGGGGGCATCGTGCGCGCGCAGCACGGCGACATCGATCTGCCGCCCGACCGCTTCGCATTGATCTCCAAGGCCCGCGTGCACGAGGGCCTGCGCCCCTGGGGCGGCCCCAGCCACTGCATCCAGGTGCCGCACGCCGCGCTGGCGCGGCTAGTGCCTGGCCTGGAAGAGGCGCCCATGCGCCTGCTGCCCCCCGGCCTGGCCGAACCCGCACTGGCCATGGGCTATGCGCGGTTGCTGGCCGCCACGCCCGGTGCCACTGCGCCGGTGCTGCGCGCCGCCCTGGCGCACGTGCTGGATTTGATGGCGCGCATGCTGGCCCCGCCCGCGCGCCAACACGACGTTTTTGTGCCCGCCGCCGGCACCGACGCCGTGGACGTGCCGCGCCTGGCGCTGATCCGCCAGGACATCCTGGCGCGCATTGACCGCGCCGACCTGAGCCTAGCGCAGATCGCCCGCCTGCACCAAATCACCCCGCGCCAGGTGCAGCGCCTGTTCGCGCGGCAGGGCGAGAGCTTCTCGGGCTTCGTCGGTGCGGCGCGGCTCACGCGTGCCCGCGGGTCGCTGGCCGACCCCGCGCAGCGCCACCGCCGCGTGGTGGAGATCGCGCTGGACGCGGGCTTTGACGACGTGTCCGCCTTCAGCCGCGCCTTCCGCCGCCAGTTCGGCATGTCACCGGGCGAGGCGCGGCAAGAAGCCAACGGCGAAGAAAAATAGTAGCGGCCAGGTCGCTTTCGGCACGGCCAGGGTCGTGTTGGGCACGGCAGGCATGTGGCGGTTTTCCAAAAATCGCCGCATGCAACAAAAACACACACTCCTTCTTCGCCACACGCTGCAGTGGCTTGCCGCCGCCACCCTGGCCTGCGGCACCGCCCAGGCCGCCGTACCGCAGGCGCAGACCGACTGGCTGGCGGACCTCTACACCAGCACTCAGGGGGCCAGTTGGACCAACCGCACCAACTGGCTGACCGGCGACCCCTGCGACAACAACTGGTTTGGCATTACCTGCAATGCGGGCAAGACATCGGTCACCATCATCAACCTGGGCTCCAACAACCTGCAAGGCAGCCTGCCCGCCACGCCCGCGTGGTCGCAGATCTTCCCCGACCTGGAGAAGATCAACCTGGTCAGCAACAAGCTGGGCGGCACCTTCCCGGCGCTGACCGGCTTCAGCCACCTGACCGGGGTGTACCTGAGCGGCAATTCGCTGTTTGGCGGCCCCGGCTTTTCCGGCAGCCTGCCCGATGTGTCCGGACTGCCGGAATTGACCGAGTTCTACGCCGTCGCCAACGCCTTCACAGGCACGCTGCCCGCCATGAGCAATCTGCCCAAGCTCAAGATATTTTGGGCGGGGCAGAACCAGCTCACAGGCTCCGTCCCCGACCTGTCGGGCCTGCCGGCGCTGGAAGAATTTGCGGTGTCAGGCAACCAGTTGGGCGGCGTCATCCTCGGCACGCTGCCCGCCTCGCTCCAAGCCTTTCTCGTCTATGACAACCAACTGACCGGCCCCGTGCCAGCCGCACCGGCGGGCTTGCTTGCCGGAGCCTCCAAGCTGTGCGGCAACCACCTCGAAGCCACGGCATCCCCCGCCTGGAACGCCGCCACCGGCCAAGCGCAGTGGTGGACGGGCTGCACCTACGTCATCACCCCCAGCGCTGGCGCGAACGGTGCCATCAGCCCGGCGCAGACCGTGGCGGTCAACGCCCAGCCCACCTTCATCGCCACACCCGCCCAGGACTACCTGCTGGACGCCTTTGGCGGCACCTGCGGCGGCGTTGCCGCGGGCAACAACTTTCAGATCGCGCCCGCCACGCACAACTGCACCGTCACCGCCAGCTTCCTGCGCGACCCCGCCGCGCCGCCGCTGCCCGATGCCGCCACCGCCGTGCCCACGCTGGGCGAATGGGCGCTGGCCCTGCTCGCGCTTCTGGTGGGTGCCACCGCATTTTTGAAGAAAAACAACGTCTAGCGCTTATCCAACAAGCGCAAGCAGCTATCAAAAAGTGAGTTAAATACCATGAAAACACCGCTTCACACCCTGGCCGCATGGCTCTGCACCCTCGCCGCCGCCCTGGCCTGCGGCACCGCCCAGGCCGCCGTGCCGCAGACCCAGATCGACTGGCTGACGGACTTCTACAACAGCACCCAGGGGCCGGGCTGGACGAATCACGCGAACTGGCTGAGTGGCGACCCGTGCGACAACAACTGGCACAACGTTACCTGCAATGCGGGCAAGACGACGGTGACGGGCCTGCACCTGAACACCCACAACCTGCAAGGCACCCTGCCGGGTAATTGGGCCAGCGGGCTGCCTGATCTGGAGCAGGCCGACCTGAGAGACAACCATTTGAGCGGCAGCCTGCCCAACCTGTCCGGCCATCCGACGCTGAATGCGGTCTTCGTGGGGGACAACGCGTTCACCGGCCCGCTGCCGCCCATGACCAACCTTCCGGAACTCCAGTTCTTCTACGCTGACCACAACCAGCTCACCGGCTCCATCCCCGACCTGTCGGGGCTGCCGAAGCTGTGGTTCTTCTCGGTCAGCTCCAACAAGCTCAATGGAACCATCAGCCCAGTGCTTCCCAGCACGCTCCTCGCGTTCCGTGTCGAAGGCAATGCGCTGACCGGCCCGGCACCCAACCTGCCAGCACCGAACAACCTGGTATTGGGCAATTCCGCGCTGTGCCCCAACCACCTCAGCCCCGCGCCGTCCCCGGGCTGGGACACCGCCACCGCCGTGGCCCCGTGGTACGACAGCTGCACCCCGCCCCCAGGTGCCGCCGCCATCCCCACGCTGGGCGAATGGGCGCTGGCGTTGCTCGCGCTGCTGGTGGGAACGGCTGCGTTTTTTTTGAAAATAAAAAGCCTCTAGCGCCCGTCCATAAAGCGCAAGCAGCTATCAAAAAGTGAGTTAAATACCATGAAAAAATCTCTCCAAACCCTGGCCGCCTGGCTCTGCGCTCTGGCCGCCGCGCACGCTGCCCCGCTCAACGACACCGGTATTTCCTGGAGCGGCAACTACCCCAGCGGCGACACGGGCACCTGCAGCGCTGCCCACCCCGCAGGCCAGGACTGCAACTACGGGCGCGACAAGGGGCCGGTCGCCAAGGTGGGCCACAGCGCCCATGACGTGAACCCCATCATCGCCCCCAACCCCGACGGCTTCGACTTCACCAAGATCGCCAACAACGGCACCGCGCTGCTGCCCGCCGCCGCGTTGGGGCCGAACCCCACCGACTGGGCCTGCACCCGGGACAACGTAACCGGCCTGATCTGGGAGATCAAGACCGCCACCGGCCTGCGCGGCCAGAACCACCAGTACTTCTGGTTCAACGTCTTCAGCTCCGACAGCTGGCCGGGCACCGCCGACAACGGTACTGGCAACTGCGACACCCCGGGCCGCTGCGACACGGATACCTACGTGGCGGACGTGAACGCCGCCACCCTGTGCGGCGCCAACGACTGGCGCATGCCCACGGTGCGCGAGCTGGAAAGCATCGTGAACCTGGGGCGGGCCAACCCGGCCATCGACCCCATCTTCTTCCCCGACACGGCCCTCGATGGGTACTGGTCTCATTCGGCCAGCGCCATATCCGGCATCAAGGACTATGCCTGGTTCGTGAACTTCGATTCCGGCCAAGCCCTCTCCGGCGGCATGCGCAGCAGCGGCCTGCTGGTTCGCCTTGTGCGCAAGGCCCCTTGATCTTGACGCTGACGATGACCCCCATCATGACCCGCACCCCCTTTGCCCTGGCCCTGGGCTCCGCCCTGCTGCTGGCCTGCGCGGCCTCTGCCCACGCCGTCACCTGCGTCAACGGCCTGGCCGCCACCAACCCCGACAACAGCTACACCGTACACGGCGACGGCACCGTGACCGACACGGCCACCGGCCTGATGTGGAAGCAGTGCCTGGAAGGCCAGAGCGGCCCCGCCTGCGCCACGGGCACCCCCACGGGCTACAACTGGGGCGACGCGCTGGCCCTGGCCGAAGCGTCCACCTTTGCGGGTTACGGCGACTGGCGCCTGCCCAACCAGAAGGAGCTGCGCACCCTGGTTGAGGAATGCCGCGCCAGCCCGGCGATCAACGATGCCGTGTTCCCGAACACGCCAGCGAACTCCTACGCCTGGTCGGGCTCGCCACGCTACGCTGGCGGCGGGGTCCACTCGCTGGTCGTGAACTTCGATACGGGCAATTCGTCCTTTGCCCAACGCAACCTCGCTGCCGTCGTGCATGTGCGGCTGGTGCGTGCAGGGCAGGCCGTGGCGTCCGTGCCCGGCCTGAGCGGCGTGGCCCTGGCAGGCCCGCCCGCCGAGCAGAGCGCCACCGTGCAGGGCACCAGCACCCTGGCCGGCGACGGCTACTGGCTGGTGGTGCCGCAAGGCAGCCCCGCGCCCACGCCCGCGCAGGTCAGGGCGCAGGCCGCTTATGGCGGCGTGACGCCGGTGGCCACGGGCACCGGTGCCATGCCGACCGCCAATGCCCCTGCCAACTTTCCCATCGCGGGCTTGGTGAAAGGCACGACCTACGACTTCTACCTAGTGGCGGACGCCAGCGGCAGCCTGAGTGCGGTGGCACCACTGGCATTCGCCACGGCAGGCGCGCCAGTGGCGGGCGGCCCGGCGGCCATCCCCACGCTGTCGCAGTGGGCGCTGACGCTGCTGGCGGGCGCGCTGGGGCTGCTGTCCGTGGGCGCGCTGCGCAGGCGCGGCTGAATACGGGTCAAATAGGCCGCCAGCGCTTGCTGGACAAGCGCTGGCGGCTATGGTTTTTGATGAGTCAGCCCCTGCGCATGGTGCCGCAGGTGGTCCGCGACGAAGCTCTGGATGAAGTAGTAGCCGTGGTCATACCCTGGCTGGCGGCGCAGCGTGAGCGGCTGGCCTATGGAAGCGCAGGCGGCCTCGAAGGCCTCGGGCAGCAACTGCTTTTCGTGCAGGAATTTGTCGGCCAGCCCCTGGTCGATGAGGATGCCGCCGGGGTAGGGGGCCACGGGCTGGTTCTGCATCAGCACCGTGGCGTCGTGCTCGCCCCAGGCCGTGCGGTCGGCACCCAGGTAGCCGGTGAAGGCCTTTTCGCCCCAGGGGCAGTTCACCGGGTTGGCAATGGGTGCGAAAGCCGACAGGGCCTTGAACCGGCCCGGGTGGCGTAGCGCCAGCGTCAGCGCGCCGTGGCCGCCCATGGAGTGGCCGAAGATGCCCAGGCGTTCGCCGTCGATCGGCAGGTGCTGCGCCAGCAGGGGCAGCAGCTCCTGCATCAGCCAGCTTTCCATGCGCCAGTGCGTGTTCCACGGCGCCTGCGTGGCGTCCAGGTAGAAGCCCGCGCCCACGCCGAAGTCCCAGGCGTCTGATTCGCCCGGCACGCCCGCGCCGCGTGGGCTGGTGTCGGGCGCGACCAGGGCCAGGCCGAGTTCCGCCGCCAGGCGCTGCGCGCCGGCCTTGACCATGAAGGTTTCCTCGGTGCAGGTCAGGCCCGCCAGGTAGAGCAGGGCGGGCACCTTGTCCCCGGCCACGGCCTGTGGCGGCAGGAAGACCGAGAACTTCATGGGCAACCCGATCTCGCGCGACGGGTGCTGGTAGAAGCGCTGCGCGCCGCCGAAGCAGGCGTGGGCGCTGAGCAGTTCAAAAGGGCTGGACATGGTGTCAGGCGGCGTACTTGACCACGGAGCGGATCGATTGGCCGGAGTGCATCAGGTCGAAGGCCGTGTTGATGTCCTTGAGGCCCATGGTGTGGGTGACGAAGGGCGCGAGCTGGATCTTGCCCGCCATCGCGTCTTCCACCATGCCCGGCAGTTCCGAGCGGCCCTTGACGCCGCCAAAGGCCGTGCCCAGCCACTTGCGGCCGGTGACGAGCTGGAAGGGCCGCGTGCTGATCTCCTGCCCCGCGCCCGCTACGCCGATGATGACGCTCTGGCCCCAGCCCCGGTGTGCGCACTCCAGCGCGGCGCGCATCACGTTGACGTTGCCGATGCACTCGAACGAATGGTCCACGCCCCAGCCCGTCATCTCCACGATGACCTGCTGGATCGGCTTGTCGGGATGGTCCTTGGGGTTCACGCAGTCGGTCGCGCCGAACGTGCGCGCCAAGTCGAACTTGGACGGGTTGGTGTCGATGGCGATGATGCGCCCGGCCTGCGCCAGCTTGGCGCCCTGGATCACTGCCAGGCCGATGCCGCCCAGGCCGAACACGGCCACCGTGTCGCCGGGCTGCACCTTGGCGGTGTTCTTCACCGCGCCCAGGCCCGTGGTCACGCCGCAGCCCAGCAGGCAGACCTGCTCGGGGTTGGCATCGGGATTCACCTTGGCGAGCGAGACCTCGGCCACCACCGTGTATTCGCTGAAGGTGGAGCAGCCCATGTAGTGGTAGAGCGGCTGGCCGTTGTAGGAAAAGCGCGTGGTGCCATCGGGCATCACGCCCTTGCCCTGCGTGGCGCGCACGGCGGTGCATAGGTTGGTCTTGCCGCTCTTGCAGAACAGGCATTCGCCGCACTCGGCGGTGTAGAGCGGGATCACATGGTCGCCGGGCTTCACGCTGGTCACGCCTTCGCCCACTTCCACGACGACGCCCGCGCCCTCGTGGCCCAGTACGACGGGGAACAAGCCCTCGGGGTCGTCGCCGCTGAGTGTGAAGGCGTCGGTGTGGCATACGCCGGTGTCGGTGATGCGGATGAGCACCTCGCCCTTCTTCGGCGGGGCCACGTCGATCTCGACGATCTGCAGGGGTTCTCCGGCCTTGAAGGCGACGGCGGCGCGGGATTTCATGGGCTGCTCCTTGTGGGTTCGTTGGGGCCGGTGACTTACTTCAGGTACGAGCGCAGCAGGGCCAGCGTTTCCTCCACTGCCTGCGGCGTGGGCGCCGGCTGCTGTGCCAGGGTTTCGCGCAGGTGGCTGTCGAGCAGGTCGGCCATCAGGCCGTGCACGGCGCCGCGCATGGCGGCGAGCTGCTGCAGGATGGGGGCGCAGTCCTTGCCGGCCTCCACCGCGCGCTCCAGTGCCTCGGCCTGGCCCCGGATGCGGCGCAGGCGCGTGATGGCGCGGTGCTTGTCTTCGGCGGTGTGGGGCATGGCTTGGCCAGTGGATGCTTTTCTGCTAGTACTAGGACTGAGTATAGAAGATTCATTGGCTCAGGATAAGCGCTGGAGGTATGAAAATATTACCTACTAGGGGATAGTATGCCTGCCCGGGCGGCCGGGCCACAGCGCCACCAGCACCAGCAGCACGGCAATCAGCGCATAGGGCGCCCCCGGGTCGATGTCGTACACCAGCGTGCCCACCAACGGCCCGGCGATCATGCCCAGGCCATGCGCGGCGCCCACGGTGCCGGCGGTGGCGCCTTGTTCGTTCGCGTTCACTGCGTTCGCGGCCAGGGCTGTGACGGAAGGGAACACCCAGCCCATGCCGGCCGCCGCGACGAAGTAGCCGGCCCAGAGCGCCGGCTGCGTGGTGGCGAACAGCACTGAGCCGAAGCCGGCGGCCGAGACCACGCCGCCGATGCAGATCAGCCGCTGCGGCGGCCAGCCCAGACTGCGCACCAGCAGCTGGGCCAGGATCAGCGCCACGCCGACCACCGTCAGGGCGATGCCGGCGGCGCGCGCCGCGGCGGCGGCGTCCAGGTGCAATCGGTCCAGAGCGAAGAAGCCCACCACGACCTGCGCGATGGTCACGCTGAACATGGCCGCGAAGGCCACCGCCAGCGGGCGGCGCAGGCGCGCGTCGCTGATCTTCAGCGTAGCGGCGTCGGGTGCGGCGTGGTGCTCGGTGCGCGGGAGCGTGTGCCACAGGACGCCGAGCGCGATGAAGGGCAGCAGGGCCGTGATGACGAGCGGCAGCTCCAGGCTGTGTGCGGCCAGCGCTCCCGCCACGCCGGGGCCGGCCACCATGCCGATGCCGCTGGCGGCGCCCAGCGTGGCCATGGCGCCAGCACGCTTCTCGGGCGGCACGTGGTCGGCGATCAGCGCCGCACCCGTGGCGGGCACCGCCGCATAGAAGCCGCCGGCGGCGGCGCGCAGCGCCACCACGCCCGCGAAGGCCAGCCAGACCGGCGGCGGATGGCGCAGCGCCGCTACCATGAACGCGCACAGCGCGGCATAGGACAGCACGAAGCCGCCCAGGCCCTGCAGGAGGATGCGCCGGCGCCCGAGCCGGTCGCTCGCGGCGCCCCAGCGGCGGGCGAACAGCACCCAGGCGACCCCGCCCACCGTCACGGCCAGCCCGGCCTGCCAGGGCGCCAGCCCGAGTACGCGGGCGATGGGCCCGATCAGCGCGACGAAGGACATCATCGCCAGCGTGCACACGAAGGTCTCGAACATCAGCGGCTTCATGCTGAAGGCGCGGTCTGCTGCTGGGTGGACTGGGGAGGATCCGGAAAGGGTGTTCATGCGCTTCCTTGTTGGCAAATTGCGCAAATGATAATCAGTTGCATTTATTCTGGCACGTACAAGGAACCGGTGCCTGAATGAAAAAAGCCCGCAGGGCGCGCCTGCGGGCTTTGGGGGATCGGGCCGGCCGGGGCCGGCGGGACCCGGATCAGCGCTGGGCCAGCGGCGGCACGTCGCGGCGGGGCGAGCCGGTGAACAGCTGGCGAGGGCGGCCGATCTTGTACTCGGGATCGCCGATCATCTCGTTGAGCTGGGCGATCCAGCCCACGGTGCGGGCCAGCGCGAAGATGCCGGTGAACAGGTTCACGGGGATGCCGATGGCGCGCTGCACGATGCCGGAGTAGAAGTCCACGTTCGGGTAGAGCTTGCGCTGCACGAAGTAGTCGTCTTCCAGGGCGATCTTTTCCAGCTCCTTGGCCAGCTTGAACAGCGGGTCCTTCTCCAGGCCCAGTTCGGCCAGCACCTCGTTGCAGGTTTCCTGCATGAGCTTGGCGCGGGGGTCGTAGTTCTTGTACACGCGGTGGCCGAAGCCCATGAGCTTGACGCCGCTGTTCTTGTCCTTGACCTGCTTGATGAACTCGCCGATCTTCTCCACGCCGCCCTGGGCCTGGATGTCGTGCAGCATGTTCAGCGCCGCCTCATTGGCACCGCCGTGGGCGGGGCCCCACAGGCAGGCCACGCCGGCTGCGATGGCCGCGAACGGGTTCGTGCCCGACGAGCCGCACAGGCGCACGGTGGAGGTGGAGGCGTTCTGCTCGTGGTCGGCGTGCAGGATGAAGATGCGATCCAGCGCGCGTTCCAGTACGGGGTTGACCTTGTACTCCTCGCAGGGCGTGCCGAACATCATGCGCAGGAAGTTGCCGGCGTAGCTCAGGTTGTTCTGCGGGTACATGTAGGGCTGGCCCATGCCGTACTTGTAGGCCATGGCGACCAGCGTGGGCATCTTGGCGATCAGGCGGATGGCGGCGATCTCGCGGTGCTGCGGGTTGTTGATGTCCGTGCTGTCGTGGTAGAAGGCCGACAGCGCGCCCACCAGGCCGGTCAGCACGGCCATGGGGTGGGCGTCGCGGCGGAAGCCGCGCAGGAAGAACTGCATCTGCTCGTTGACCATGGTGTGGTTGGTCACGAGCTTGTGGAAGTCGGTGCGCTGGTTGTCGTTGGGCAGCTCGCCGTTGAGCAGCAGGTAGCAGGTGTCGAGGTAGTCGCATTGGGTGGCGAGTTGCTCGATGGGGTAGCCGCGGTACAGCAGCTCGCCCTTGTCGCCGTCGATGTAGGTGATGGCCGATTGCGTGGCCGCCGTGGACAGGAAGCCCGGGTCATAGGTGAACATGCCCGTCTGCGCATACAGCTTGCGGATGTCGATGACGTCCGGGCCGATGCTGCCTTGGTACACCGGCAGCTCCACGCTGGGGCTGCCGTTGCTGAACGACAGGGTGGCTTTGTTGTCAGCTAGCTTCATGGTCACTTTCCTTGGATAGTTGCTGGAATTCCGGGGAGGGGCTTTTTATCTCGCTGCGCCGCCACTGAGGTGCAGCATGCCGAGCACTTCGCGCACTTCTTCTGTATCGAGGAGACCTTCGGGCTCGCGGCGCTTGAGCAGCAAGTCCAGAAGGTCGTTGTCCGCCAGGTCCATCAGGGCGTTCATGCCGTGGGCATGGCGCCACGCAAGAGTCGGGCCAAAGCGGGCGAAGAAGTTCTCGATGAACAGATCGTTCTCCAGCAGGCCGCGCCGGCAGCGCCAGTGCAGCTTGGCGCGCTCGCGCTCGTCCAGCAGGGCTTCGGCGTCGAGGGTGGAGGCGTCTGTCATGGAGCGGGCCTCAGACGGTGCGGCGCACCATCAGCTCCTTGATCTTGCCGATGGCCTTGGTGGGGTTCAGGCCCTTGGGGCACACGTCCACGCAGTTCATGATGGTGTGGCAGCGGAACAGGCGGTACGGGTCTTCGAGGTTGTCCAGGCGCGCGCCCGTGGCTTCGTCGCGGCTGTCGGCGATGAAGCGGTAGGCCTGCAGCAGGCCGGCGGGGCCCACGAACTTGTCGGGGTTCCACCAGAAGCTCGGGCAGCTCGTGGAGCAGCTCGCGCACAGGATGCACTCGTACAGGCCGTTGAGCTCCTCGCGCTCCTCGGGGCTCTGCAGGCGTTCCTTCTCGGGCGGCAGGTCCTCGGTGATCAGGTAGGGCTTGATGGAGTTGTACTGCTTGAAGAACTGCGTCATGTCCACGATCAGGTCGCGGATCACGGGCAGGCCGGGCAGGGGCTTGAGAACGATGGTGCCCTTGAGGGTGTTCATGTTCGTCAGGCACGCCAGGCCGTTCTTGCCGTTGATGTTCATCGCGTCCGAGCCGCAGACGCCTTCGCGGCACGAGCGGCGGAACGAGAGGGACGGGTCCTGCGCCTTGAGCTTGACCAGCGCGTCCAGCAGCATGCGCTCATGGCCGTCGAGTTCGATCTCGATGGTCTGCATGTAGGGCTTGGCGTCCTTGTCCGGGTCGTAGCGGTAGATTTGAAAGGTGCGCTTCATGTTGTTCTCTCGTCGTGAGGCTGCGGGAATCAGAACGTACGGACCTTGGGAGGCACGCTGTCCACCGTCAGGGGCTTGAGGTTGACCGGCTTGTAGGTGAGGCTGTTGTCCGCGCTGTGCCACAGCGTGTGCTTCATCCACTCCTTGTCGTTGCGGCCCAGCGGGAAGTCGGCGTCGTCGGCCGGGCGCTCGTAGTCGTAGACCGTGTGCGCGCCGCGGCATTCGTGGCGCGCGGCGGCGGAGGTCATCGTGGCCTGGGCCACTTCGATGAGGTTGTCCACTTCCAGCGCTTCCATGCGGGCCGTGTTCCAGACCTTGGACTTGTCCTTGAGCGTCACACCGCCCACGCGCTCGCGGATGGCGTTGATCTTCTCCACGCCCTCGTCCATGCCCTTCTGCGTGCGGAACACGCCGGCGTGCTGCTGCATGGAGGCGCGGATGTCGCCCGCGATGTCCTGGGCGTAGATGCCCTGGTTAGATTCCTGCAGCTGGTTCAGGCGGGCCAGGGTGCGGTCCGCGCCATCGGCGGGCAGCGGCTGGTGCTCGCCCGAGCCCTTGACGAATTCGACGATGTGCTTGCCCGCCGACTTGCCGAACACCAGCAGGTCGAGCAGCGAGTTCGTGCCCAGGCGGTTCGCGCCGTGCACCGACACGCAGGAGCATTCGCCCACGGCATACAGGCCGTTGACGACCTGGTTCTGCACGCCGTCGTGCACCACGACCTGACCATTGATGTTGGTGGGAATGCCGCCCATCTGGTAGTGGATGGTGGGCACCACGGGGATCGGCTCCTTGGTGATGTCCACGTTGGCGAAGTTGTGGCCGATCTCTTCCACCGAGGGCAGGCGCTTGCGGATGGTGTCGGCGCCCAGGTGGTCGAGCTTCATCAGGATGTAGTCCTTGTTCGGACCGCAGCCCCGGCCTTCCTTGATCTCCTGGTCCATGGACCGGGACACGAAGTCGCGTGGCGCCAGGTCCTTCAGCGTAGGCGCGTAGCGCTCCATGAAGCGCTCGCCGTTGCTGTTGAGCAGGATGGCGCCTTCGCCGCGGCAGCCTTCGGTCAGCAGCACGCCCGCGCCGGCCACGCCGGTGGGGTGGAACTGCCAGAACTCCATGTCCTGCAGCGGGATGCCGGCACGTGCCGCCATGCCCAAGCCGTCGCCGGTGTTGATGAAGGCGTTGGTCGATGCCGCGAAGATGCGGCCCGCGCCGCCCGTGGCCAGCAGCACGGCCTTGGCGTGCAACTCGTACAGATCGCCGGTTTCGAGCTCCAGCGCGGTCACGCCGACCACGTCGCCCTGGGTGTTGCGGATCAGGTCCAGCGCCATCCATTCGACGAAGAAGTTGGTCTTGGACTTCACGTTCTGCTGGTACAGCGTGTGCAGCATGGCGTGGCCGGTGCGGTCGGCCGCGGCGCATGCGCGCTGCACGGGCTTCTCGCCGTAGTTGGCGGTGTGGCCGCCGAAGGGGCGCTGGTAGATGGTGCCGTCGGGGTTGCGGTCGAACGGCATGCCGAAGTGCTCCAGTTCGATCACGACGTTGGGTGCCTCACGGCACATGAACTCGATGGCGTCCTGGTCGCCCAGCCAGTCGGAGCCCTTGATGGTGTCGTAGAAGTGGTAGTGCCAGTTGTCCTCGCTCATGTTGCCCAGCGAGGCGGACACGCCGCCCTGCGCGGCCACGGTGTGCGAGCGGGTGGGGAAGACCTTGGACAGGCAGGCCACGTTCAGGCCTGCGCGGGAGAGTTCGAGCGAGGCGCGCATGCCGGAGCCGCCGGCGCCGACGATGACGACGTCGAACTTGCGCTTGGAGATGTTAGCTTTGGAGTAGCTCATTGTTTTTTGCCTTCAATCGCGGGGGGAACCCATCAGAGACGCCACAGAACCTGGATGCCCCAGCCGGCGCAGCCGACCAGCCAGACGATCACGAAAACCTGCAGCGCCAGGCGCAGGCCCACGGGCTTGATGTAGTCCATCAGGATTTCACGCAGGCCAACCCAGGCGTGCCAGGCCAGCGCGATGATCACGGAGAAGGTCAGCACCTTCATCCATTGGGCGGAGAAGATGCCGGCCCACTTGTCGTAGCCGATGGGGCCCTTGGAGAAGATCACCTGGGCCAGCAAGGCCAGGGTGAACAGGGCCATCAGGACCGCCGTGACGCGCTGGCTGAGCCAGTCGCGCAGGCCGTAGTGGGCGCCGACGACGACGCGCTTGGAACCGTAATTGACGGACATGGAAACTTTCCTCTCGTTCTTCGGTGGGGCTGTGGGGGCGGCCGCCGTTTTTTGTGGGTTGATCAGTACAGGCCGAACAGCTTGGCGCCCAGCACCAGGGTCAGGGCGATGCTCACCGCGAGCACGGAGAGGGCCGAGGTCTTGCCGAACTGCTTGTTCACGGCGCTGTGGCTCACATCCATCCACAGGTGGCGCAGACCGGCGGTGAAGTGGTGCAGGTAGGCCCAGATCAGGGCCAGGGCCACCAGCTTGATGAACCAGCCGGGCACGAATCCGAGGCCGGCGCTGAACGCCGCCGTAAAGCGCGCGAACGAGATTTCGGAGGACACCGAGGTGTCGAACATCCAGATGATGAAAGGCAGCAGCAGGAACATGATCAGCCCGCTGGCGCGGTGCAGGATCGAAACCCAGGCCGCGGGCGTCATGCGGTAGGTGGTCAGATCCTTGAACGCATTGATGTTGCGGAATTCAGGCCGTTTTTTGGCTAGTTCTGTCATGTCTGGTGCTTTCGTGGATGTAACTGCTTTGTAATTCGAAGATGCAAAGAACGCAAAATTCTATTGCAACGCAACAACCAGGGTCTTGAGCTGGTCGTAATTTTCGACGTTTGCGCTCGGGTGCCAGCCTGTTGTCAGCTCAGTTCATTACGGTAGTGGTGCGTGTCGGTGCGGTACAGGCCGCGGCGTAACTCCATGGGAACGTCGTTGTAGGTGTAGGCGATGCGCTCCACGCTCAGCAGCGGCGTGGCGGGCGTGATCTCCAGCAGCCGCGCCTGTTCCTCGTCGGGCAGCAGGGCGCGGATGCGCTCCTCGGCGCGCACCATGCGCACGCCGAAGTCCAGCTCGAACATGGCGTAGGTCGGGCCCTGGTAGTTGGCCAGCAGCTCGGCCGTCAGGCCTTTGAACGCCTGGCCGGGGAGCCAGATGTCTTCCAGGATGGTGGGCACGCCCGCGAACGACAGGATGCGCTTGGCCTGCATCACGGCATCGCCGCTGCGCAGCGCCAGCGCGCGCGCCACGTCGGCGCTGGCACGCACGCGGCGGCACTCGATCACGCGGCGCTGGGCCGGGCCCTCCACGCGGGCGTCGCCGGTGTCGGGCAGCAGCTTCAGGAAACGGTACTGCACGTGCTGCTCGGCATGGGTGGCCACGAAGGTGCCCTTGCCCTGGCGGCGCATCACGAGGTTCTCGGCCGCCAGCTCGTCGATGGCCTTGCGCACAGTGCCCTGGCTCACCCGGAAGCGCGCAGCCAGCTCCATCTCGCTGGGAATGGCTTCGCCGGGCTTCCATTCGCCCTGCTGCAGGCTCTGCAGGATCAGCCCCTTGATCTGCTGGTACAGCGGGCTGAAAGCCGGCGTCGCGCTGCCCCCGGCGCCTGGCGGCGTGGCGGCGTTGTCGGCGGTGAAGGGGAGGGATGACATGGTGGGCGTGGCATGGTCGGCCTGCGTTGCGGCGCGGCCTGGCGGATGTCGAATGGGGCTCAATCATATCTTATATAAGACATAAGACAAATTGACCGGGAACCCCAATCAGCGGTACACTCCAAGGCTGTTTTGCGGGGCACGGGCTGCTGGTAACAGACGCAGGTGCTTGGCTTTCATCACCTTCTGTCTTTCCTTCACTTCCTGGAGTTCTCACCATGAGCAAGAAGCCTGTTCGCGTGGCCGTCACCGGCGCCGCTGGCCAAATCGGTTACGCCCTGCTGTTCCGCATCGCCTCGGGCGAAATGCTGGGCAAGGACCAGCCCGTCATCCTGCAACTGCTCGAAATTCCCGACGAGAAGGCCCAGAACGCGCTCAAGGGCGTGATCATGGAACTGGAAGACTGCGCCTTCCCGCTGCTGGCCGGCATCGAAGCCCACAGCGACCCGCTGCAGGCCTTCAAGGACACCGACTACGCCCTGCTGGTGGGGGCCCGCCCCCGCGGCCCCGGCATGGAGCGCGCCGACCTGCTGGCCGCCAATGCCCAGATATTCACCGCCCAGGGCAAGGCCCTGAACGCCGTGGCCTCGCGCAACGTCAAGGTGCTGGTGGTCGGCAACCCCGCCAACACCAACGCCTACATCGCCATGAAGTCGGCACCGGACCTGCCCGCCAAGAACTTCACCGCCATGCTGCGCCTGGACCACAACCGCGCTGCCTCGCAACTGGCAGCCAAGGGCGGCTTCAAGGTCGGCGATATCCGCAAGCTGACCGTGTGGGGCAACCACTCGCCCACCATGTACGCCGACTACCGCTTCGCCACCGTGGACGGCAAGTCCGTGAAGGACGCTATCAACGACCAGACCTGGAACAAGGACGTGTTCCTGCCCACCGTGGGCAAGCGCGGCGCGGCCATCATCGCGGCCCGCGGCCTGTCGTCCGCAGCCTCCGCCGCCAACGCCGCCATCGACCACATGCGCGACTGGGCCCTGGGCTCCCAGGGCGAGTGGGTCACGATGGGCGTGCCCTCCAACGGCGAATACGGCATTCCGAAGGACATCGTGTTCGGTTTCCCCGTGACCACCGAAAACGGCGAATACAAGATCGTCGAAGGCCTGTCCATCGACGCCTTCAGCCAGGAATGCATCGACAAGACCCTGGCCGAGCTGCAAGGCGAGCAGGACGGCGTCAAGCACCTGCTGTAAGCCAGGCGGGCCAGAAGCCGGAGCCGATGCCGATGACCCACCCGCGCGACGTGCTGCTCGGCGCCCAGGCGCAGACCGGTTTCCTGCCGGTCTGCGACCATTACAGCGGCGTGGAGGCGCGCATGCGCAAGAGCCTGCAACTGCAGGCCGAAATGGAGCAGGAGTTCGGCACCTGCGTCTTCGACGTCACCCTGGACTGCGAAGACGGCGCGCCGGTGGGCCTCGAAGCGGCCCACGCGCAACTGGTGGCCCGGCTGGCGCTGGAAGCCGCGCCCGCCGCCCGCGTGGCGGCGCGCGTGCATGCGGTGGACCACCCGGCGTTCGAGGACGACGTCGCCACCATCGTGGGCGAGGCGGGCCACCGGCTCTGCCACGTGATGGTGCCCAAGGTGGAGTCGGTGGACGACGTGCTGCGGGCCGAGCGTGCCATCGACAGCGCATCCTCCACGCCCGCGCTGCCCATCCACGTGCTCATCGAATCCCCGGCGGCGGTGCACCGCGCCTTCGAGATCGCCGCCCACCCGCGCGTGCAGAGCCTGAGCTTCGGGCTCATGGATTTCGTCTCGGCCCACGGCGGCGCGATTCCCGCGACGGGCATGACCTCGGCAGGGCAGTTCAGCCACCCCCTCGTGGTGCGCGCCAAGCTCGAGATCGCGGCGGCCTGCCACGCACATGGCAAGGTGCCATCACACTGCGTGGTGACGGAATTCACCCACACCGATGCCCTGCAGGCGGCGGCCAGCCGCGCGGCAGACGAGCTGGGCTACACGCGCATGTGGAGCATCCACCCCGCGCAGATCCACCCCATCCTGCAGGCCTTCGCGCCGCGGCAGGACGATATCGAGATTGCTGCAAAAATAATAGCGACTGCCGCCGATGCCGATTGGGCTCCCATCAGCATGGGCGGCACGCTGCACGACCGGGCCAGCTACCGTTTCTACTGGCAGGTCCTGGAGCGCGCCCACCGCACGGGCCGTGCCATTCCGCCTGCCGTGCGCCATTGGTTTGGCGCATTGGCCACCCATCCTTCCACGCAAAAGTCCCCCGCATGAAATCCCTCATCGCCTCCACCCTGATGCTGCTGGCCCCGGCCCTGGCCCTGGCGCAGACACCCGCCAAGCCCGAGGCCAAGGCCGCCGCCGCGAAGCCTGCCGCCAAGCCCGCGCCCGCCAAGACGACTGCCAAGGCTGCGCCCAAGGAGCCCGTGGCGAAGAAGACGGCCAAGGCCGAGCCCACGAGCAGCCGCACGCAGCTCAAGAGCGCCGCCAACCAGGTGGCCACGGGCATCATCGCCGCCGAGGCGGCGCTCACGCCCGAGGAACTGGCCATCTCCGAGCGCGTGCACGTGGGCCGCATCCCTTGCGAGCTGGGCGCCTTCGTCACGGTCACGGCCGACGCGGCGTCGCCGGGCCGCTTCCATGTGGAGGGCAAGGGCTTCAAGTACTACATGTCGCCGGTGACCACGACCACGGGCACCGTGCGCCTGGAGGACGTGAAGGGCGGCGCGGTCTGGCTGCAGATCGCCAACAAATCCATGCTCATGAACCAGAAGCTCGGCCAGCGCCTGGCCGATGAATGCATGAGCCCCCAGCAGACCCTGGTGGCCGAGGCCATCAAGAAGAACCCGCCCGCCAGCGTGCTGGAACCGCTCAAGTAAAGACGCAAAGAACAACCCGCTTCGGCGCCCCCCTGCGCCATCGCCCCACCTTAGAAAGCAACCGGAGAAAAATGATGTTGAAAGCCTACCGTGACCACGTGGCCGAGCGCGCCGCGCTGGGCATTCCCCCGCTGCCCCTCGATGCCAAGCAGGTGGCCGAGCTGATCGAGCTGATCAAGAACCCGCCCGCGGGCGAAGACGCCTTCCTGCTCGACCTGCTGACCCACCGCGTGCCGCCCGGCGTGGACGATGCCGCCAAGGTCAAGGCTTCCTTCCTGGCCGCCGTGGCGCACGGCGACATCCAGGTCGGCCTCATCAGCAAGGCCAAGGCCACCGAGCTGCTGGGCACCATGGTGGGCGGCTACAACGTGCACCCGCTGATCGAACTGCTGGACGACGCCGAAGTCGCCGGCGTGGCCGCCGAGGCGCTCAAGAAGACGCTCCTGATGTTCGACTACTTCAACGACGTGGCCACCAAGGCCAAGGCCGGCAACGCCAAGGCCCAGGAAGTGATGAAGTCGTGGGCCGACGCCGAGTGGTTCACCAGCCGCCCCGAGGTCGAACGCAAGATCACCGTCACCGTCTTCAAGGTGCCCGGCGAGACCAACACCGACGACCTCTCGCCCGCGCCCGACGCCTGGAGCCGCCCCGACATCCCGCTGCACTACCTGGCGATGCTCAAGAACACCCGTCCCGACGCGGCCTTCAAGCCCGAGGAAGACGGCAAGCGCGGTCCGATGCAGTTCATCGACGACCTCAAGAAGAAGGGCCACCTCGTGGCCTACGTGGGCGACGTGGTCGGCACCGGCTCCAGCCGCAAGTCGGCCACCAACTCCATCATCTGGGCCACGGGCATGGACATTCCCTTCGTGCCCAACAAGCGCTTCGGCGGCGTCACGCTGGGCGGCAAGATCGCGCCCATCTTCTTCAACACGCAGGAAGACTCGGGCTCGCTGCCCATCGAAGTGGACGTGTCCCAACTCGAAATGGGCGACGTGATCGACGTGCTGCCCTACGACGGCAAGATCCTCAAGAACGGCGCCGAAGTCGCCTCGTTCGCGCTCAAGAGCGACGTGCTTCTGGACGAAGTGCGCGCCGGCGGCCGCATCAACCTCATCATCGGCCGCTCGCTGACCGCCAAGGCCCGCGAGGCGCTGGGCCTGCCCGCATCCACCGTGTTCCGCCTGCCGCAGGCGCCCGCCGAGTCCAAGGCCGGCTTCACGCTGGCGCAGAAGATGGTCGGCCGCGCCGTGGGCCTGCCGGAAGGCCAGGGCGTGCGCCCCGGCACCTACTGCGAGCCACGCATGACCACCGTGGGTTCGCAAGACACCACCGGCCCCATGACCCGCGACGAGCTGAAGGATCTGGCTTGCCTGGGCTTCTCCGCCGACATGGTGATGCAGTCCTTCTGCCATACCGCCGCGTATCCGAAGCCCGTGGACGTGAAGACGCACCGCGAGTTGCCCGCCTTCATCAGCAACCGCGGCGGCGTGGCCCTGCGCCCTGGCGACGGCGTGATCCACAGTTGGCTCAACCGCCTGCTGCTGCCCGACACCGTGGGCACGGGCGGCGATTCGCACACGCGTTTCCCCATCGGCATCTCCTTCCCTGCGGGCTCGGGCCTGGTGGCCTTCGGCGCCGCCACGGGCGTGATGCCGTTGGACATGCCCGAATCGGTGCTGGTGCGCTTCAAGGGCGAAATGCAGCCCGGCGTGACGCTGCGCGACCTGGTGCACGCGATTCCCCTGTACGCCATCAAGGCCGGCCTGCTGACCGTGGCCAAGGCCGGCAAGAAGAACATCTTCTCGGGCCGCATCCTTGAAATCGAGGGCCTGCCCGACCTGAAGGTGGAACAGGCCTTCGAACTCTCGGACGCCTCCGCCGAGCGTTCCGCCGCCGGCTGCACGATCAAGCTGAACCCCGCGCCGATCAAGGAATACCTGACCTCGAACGTGGTGCTGATGAAGAACATGATCGCCGACGGCTATGCCGACGCGAAGACGCTGCAGCGCCGCATCGAGAAGGTCGAAGCCTGGCTGGCCAAGCCCGACCTGCTCGAAGCCGACAAGAACGCCGAGTACGCCGCCGTCATCGAGATCGACCTGGCCGACATCCAGGAACCCATCGTCTGCTGCCCCAACGACCCGGACGACGCCAAGTTCCTGTCCGAAGTGGCCGGCACCAAGATCGACGAAGCCTTCATCGGCTCGTGCATGACCAACATCGGCCACTTCCGCGCAGCCGCCAAGCTGCTCGGCGGCCAGCGCGACATCCCCGTCAAGCTGTGGGTGGCACCGCCCACCAAGATGGACCAGAACGAGCTCATCAAGGAAGGCCACTACGCGGCGTTCGGCACGGCCGGCGCGCGCACCGAGATGCCGGGCTGCTCGCTGTGCATGGGCAACCAGGCGCAGGTGCGCGAGGGCGCGACGGTGATCAGCACCAGCACCCGCAACTTCCCGAACCGCCTGGGCAAGAACACCAACGTGTTCCTGGGCTCGGCCGAGCTGTCGGCCATCGCCTCGCGCCTGGGCTACCTGCCCACCAAGGAGGAATACCTCAAGGAAATGGGCGTGATCGATGCCGACAAGGCCAGCGTGTACCGCTACATGAACTTCGACCAGATCGACGAGTACGCGCAAGCCGCCAAGGCCGTGGCCGCCTGACCCGGCCCTGCCCGCAACAAAGCCCGCTTCGGCGGGCTTTGTTTTGCCTGGATACTCCTGAAAACATAGCTGCCAGCGCTTGCTGGATAAGCGCTGGAGGCCGATTTGGCCTCAAACCTGCGCGGCCCGCTCCGCCCCGGCCGCCAGGTGCTGCAGCAACTGCTGCGCATGCTGCGGCAGTCCGTCCAGGCTGCGAGCGCACAGGGCCATGCTGCGGTGGGCCCAGGCGTCCGTCAGCCGCAGCGCCTGGATGCGGTGGGTGCGGCCGTAGCGCGCGGCCGCTGCCTGCGGAACGATGCCCACCCCCACGCCCAGGCCCGCGAGCTGGCAGACGGCCTCGAAATGGCGCAGCCGCACGCGGAACTGGAGCCGCTGCCCCATGCGCTGCGCCTGCCGGTCGACGTGGCTCTGCAGGGCGCTGCCTTTGGCCAGGCCGATGAAGTCCAGGTGCGCCGCCTCCGCCAGCGACACGCGGCGCTGGCGCGCCAGCGCATGGCCGCGCGGCACCACCAGCACGAGCGGGTCCGCCCGCAGCGTCCAGGCCGCCAGGCCCTGCAGGTCCACGGCGTCGGAGAGCAGGCCCATGTCGCACAGGCCGGAGCGCACGGCGTCCGCCACGTCCTGGCTGGCGGCTTCCTCGACGTCGACCGAAATGCGCGGGTGCTGCCGCAGAAAGCCCGCCAGCGCCTGCGGCAGGTATTCGTTGAGTGCCGAGGAATTGCACCGCAGGTGCACGTGGCCCGCCAGGCCGTTGCCATAGTCGCCCAGGTCGCCGCGCAGGTGCTCCATCTGCCGCAGCACCAGGCGCGCGTGGTGCAGCAGCGTGTGGCCCGCCGGGGTGGGCCGCACGCCCCGCTGGGCGCGCACGAGCAGCGGCACGCCCAGCGCGTCCTCCATGCCGCGGATGCGTTCGCTGGCCGAGGCAAGCGCCATGTGGCTGCGTTCCGCGCCGCCGGTGATGGTGCCCGCCTCGTGCACGTGCACGAAGAGCCGCAGGTCGGTCAGGTCGAAGCGCATGGGCGCGAAGCTACCACACCAGGCTTCGGCCGGGCCTGAGGCAGGCTTCGCAGCTTCCGCATTTTCAGCGGGGGCCGGGCCCGGAAGAATGGCACCCCATGAAGGCAATCCAGACAAGGCGGCGGGCATGGACATGAACGGCTGGGACGGCGGCATGGCCCTGGGCGGGCTGGCGGCGGCCACCGCCATCTTCTGGCTGGCGGGCACGGTGAAGGGCGTCGTGGGGCTGGGCCTGCCCACGGTGGCCATGGCCCTGCTGGCCACGCTGATGGCGCCGGCGCAGGCCGCGGCGCTGCTGATCGTGCCTTCGTTGATCACCAACGTCTGGCAGATGCGGCCCTGGCCGGCAGTCGGGGCGCTGGTGCGCCGCCTGGGCGGCATGCAGTGCGGCATCTGCGTGGGCACGTGGCTGTGCGCCTGGTGGCTGGGCGCGCCGGCGGGTGCCTGGTCGCGCCTGGCGCTCGGCGTGGCGCTGGCCGTGTACGGGGCCTGGGGCCTGGCGGGTGCGCGCTGGGCCGTTGCGGTGCCGTTGCGCGTGCAAGGCTGGCTGGGGCCCGTGGTGGGCATGGCGACCGGGGCCATCGCGGCGGCCACCGGCGTGTTCGTGGTGCCGGCGGTGCCGTACCTGCAGGCCCTGGGGCTACAGCGCGACGCGCTGGTGCAAGCCATGGGGCTCAGCTTCACGGTGTCCACGCTTGCGCTGGCCGTGGGCCTGGCGTTCAACGCAAGCTACCCGGCGGCGACGCTGGGGCTGTCGGGGCTGATGCTGCTGCCCGCGCTGCTGGGCATGGCCTGCGGGCAGCGGCTGCGGCAGCGGATGTCGCCGCTGTGGTTTCGCCGCTGCCTGATGCTGGGCCTGCTGGCGCTGGGCGTGGGCATGGTGGTGGACGTTCTGGCCTGGCATGGCTTCGCGTCGCGTTAGGGCCTTGCCCTCATGCCTTGCCCTTATCGGACCTGCTTCTTCTCCAGCTTGCGCATCAGCGTGCGCCGGTGCATGCCCAGGCGCCGCGCGGCCTCGGACAGGTTGAAGCCGGTCTCGGCCAGCACCTCGTTGATGCGCTCCCATTCCAGCGTCTTGATGGAGCTGGAGCGGTTGGTCAGCTCGACCTCGGTGTTGCCGGCCTTGAGGCCGAAGGCGGCCTCGATGTCGTCGGTGTTGGAGGGCTTGGCCAGGTAGTGGCAGGCGCCCAGCTTCACCGCCTCCACGGCCGTGGCGATGCTCGCGAAGCCGGTGAGCACCACGATGAGCATGTCTTCGCTCGCGGCGTGCAGCGTCTGCACGCAGGCCAGGCCCGAGGCCTCGCCCTTGAGCTTCAGGTCCACCACCGCATAGCCGGGCGTGTGCTGCGCGAGGAGGGCTTCGACCTCGGGCAGGCTCGCGGCGTGCAGCACGCGGTAGCCGCGCCGCTCGAAGGAGCGCGTCAGCGTGCGGGCGAAGGCCTCGTCGTCCTCCACGATCAGCAGCAGACGTTGTTGCGGTGCGTCTCCGGTCTCCATGGGCAGATCGTAAACACGTTCTCAGGTTCCGGGCAGCGCGATCGCGGCCAGGGGCAGTTCGATGGTCACCTCGGCGCCGCCTTCGGGGCGGTTGCGCGCGGCCACGCTGCCGCCCAGCGTGCGCGCCACGTTGAGCACGAGGTACAGGCCCAGCCCGCCGCCCGGGCGGTTCTTGGTGGACTGGTAGGGTGTGCCCAGCCGGGACAGCATGCCGGGCGCGAAGCCGGGCCCCGCGTCCGTCACGGTGATGCACAGCGCATCGGCATGGCGCGTGACGGCCAGGCGCACCCAGTGGGGCGAGGCATCGCGCGCATTGTCCAGCACGTTGAACACCATCTGCTGCAGCGTAGTGTCCGACACCATCGGCGTGTCGGCGCCGAAGTCGTTGTCGTAGACGAACTGCGGCATCGAGCGCGTGTCGCTCCACTCGCGGGCCAGGGCATCGACGAAGGTGCGCACGGTGGTCTGCACCGAGGCTTCGCCGCGCGTCTCCCCGGCCGAGAGCAGGATGCTGCTCACGATGCTCTTGCAGCGCTGCACCTGGGCCTGCATTTCGGCTACGTCCTCCTGCAGCGCGGCGCTGTCCGCCAGGGCTTTGCCGTGCTGCAGGTCGTTCTGCCAATCGCCCAGGATCACGGCCAGCGTGGACAGCGGCGTGCCCAGCTCGTGCGCCGCGCCCGAGGCCAGCAGGCCCATGCGCACGATGTGCTCCTCTTCCACCCGGCGCCGGCGCGCGGCGGCCAGGCGCGCATCGCGCTCGCGCAGGTTCAGGCTGATGCGCGTGATGAAGACCACCACCAGCGTAGCGTTGAGCGCGAAGCAGACCAGCAGCCCGATCACGTACAGGGTGGGCAGGCCTTCGTGCAGGTCCGGCGGCAGGGCCAGGGGCAGGTGGTGCCGGGCCAGGGCCCCGAAGCACGCCACCGTGATGGCCACGATGGTCCAGATGTAGGCGCCCCGCAGCAGCACGGCGCCCAGCGTGATCTGCAGCAGGTACAGGAAGACGAAGGGGTTGCTGGTGCCGCCGCTCAGGTAGAGCTGCACCGTGAGCACGGCCACGTCGATCAGCAGCGCGAAGAACAGCTCCACGTTGCGCACCGCCAGGCCCGTGCGCAGGCGCAGCAGGCTGACCACGTTGAACACCGCGAGGCAGCCCACCACCAGCAGCATTTCGCGCAGCGGCAGGGCCAGGTCCAGGCTGTAGTGCGCCATCTCGATGGTGAACACCTGCCCGACGACGGCGATCCAGCGCAGCTGAATCAGCTGCTGCAGGTTCTTGATGCCCGCCGCCGCGTCGGCCGAGCGCGCATGGCGCGGCAGGGCGGCGGGGGGCTCGGGGCGGGGCGCGGTCATGGGGTCAGGGGTGGGCGATTCGGCTCAGGCGGCGCTCGTAGCGTGCCACAGTCCAGAACGCGCCGGCCACCATGAGCGCCAGGCCGTACCAGGTGAGGGCGTACACCAGATGGGTGTTGCGGAAGCGGACCACGGTCAGGCCCGCGCGGGGCCAGCCGGTGCCGGGCGTGGCCCCGGGCAAGCCGGCGTCCACGAAGAAGGGGGCCGCGGCCGCGCGCGGCAGCTGCAGCGCCTGGGCGATGGCCGCCACGTCGCGCGAGTGCCAGCGCTGCTGCGCGGGATCGTTGGCGCGCAGGAAGCCGCCGGCCGGCTCGCTCATGCGTAGCAGGCCCTGCACGGCGGAGGGGCCTTCGGGCGGGGCGGCCCCCAGCCACTGCGCGCGCTGTTCCTGGGGCACGAAGCCGCGGTTCACGAGCACCTGGGTGCCGTCGGCCTGCTGCAGCGGGGTGATGACCCAGAAGCCCGCGCCCAGCTCGGTCACGGCCTGCGTGAGCACGGTCTTGCCCTGGAGCCACCGGCCTTGCAGCGCGACGGGCAGGTATTCATGTTCCGCCGCGTTCACTTCGGGCCAGCGGCTGGCCGGCGGCAGCGCCACGGGGGCGGCATGCACGCGCCGGTCCACCCGCTCGATCAGCGCGAGCTTCCACGCGCGGCGCTCGACCTGCCAAGTGCCCAGCGCCAGGAACCCCAGGAACAGGGCTGCGCCCACGAGCGCGAGCACCGCCCGGCGCAGCCGCCGGCCTGCTGCGGGAGCCGCGGCAGGCGTCAAGGCCTGGAATGCCCCGGCGCGTCGTGCACCGGCGGCGTGGGGGTGGGGTGCTCGGGCATCATGTTGGCGTTCATGTGGAACATGACCCACAGCGTGCCGCTGATGCCGATGGCCACGAAGACCACGGTGAAGATGGTGGACAGCAGCGTCCAGCCGCCCTCGATGCTGCCGTTCATGTGCAGGAAGTACACCATGTGCACCAGGATCTGGACCACGGCGAAGGTGCCCAGCACCACCACGGCGGTGTTGCGGTCCGAGATCACCTTGGCCATGACCAGCCAGAACGGGATGGCCGTGAGGATGACCGAGAGCACGAAGCCGATGGTGTAGTCGCGCAGGCTGCTGTGCGGGCCCACGTCACCGTGGTGGTCGCCGTGGCCCGCGGGGTGTGCGTGTGTGTCGTGTGCGCTCATTCTCAAAGCACTCCCATCAGGTAGACGAAGGTGAAGACGCCGATCCAGACCACGTCCAGGAAGTGCCAGAACATCGACAGGCACATCAGGCGGCGCTTGTTCTCATGGATCAGCCCGTGCTTGCCGATCTGCACCATCAGCACCACCAGCCAGATGGAGCCGAAGGTGACGTGCAGCCCATGCGTGCCCACCAGCGTGAAGAAGGCCGACAGGAAGGCGCTGCGCTGCGGGCCCGCGCCCTGGTGGATCAGGTGGGCGAACTCGTACAGCTCCAGGCCCAGGAAGCACAGGCCGAAGAAGCCCGTCACGGCCAGCCACAGCAGCGTGCCGCGCACGTCGTTGGCCTGCTTGCGCAGCATGGCGAAGCCGAAGGTGATGGACGACAGCAGCAGGAAGGCCGTGTTGATGGCCACGAGCGTGAGGTCGAACAGCTGCGCGCCCGTGGGGCCGGCGGCGTAGCTGCGGCCGAGCACGCCATAGGTGGCGAACAGCGCGGCGAAGATGAGGCAGTCGCTCATCAGGTAGAGCCAGAAGCCCAGCGCCGTGCCGTTCTCGGGGTGCGGCTCGTGGTCGAGGTGGTAGGGGCGCGCCGTCAGGGTGGCGCTTGCGGCGCCCGCGGCGCCGGCGTGGTAGCGGAGTTCAGACATGGCTGGCCAGCAGTTGTTGGGTGCGCAGGTTTTCCGTGGCCGCCACGTCGGCGGCGGGGATGTGGTAGTCGCGCTGGTAGTTGAACGTGTGGACGATGGCCGCGAGGACCACGCCCGCGAACGACAGGCCGGCCAGCAGCCACATGTGCCAGATCAGTGCGAAGCCCAGCACCAGCGAGAAGGCCGAGATGACCACGCCCGCGCCGGTGTTGGCCGGCATGTGGATGGGCGCGAAGCCGGCCAGCGGGCGCTGGTAGCCGTGGCGCTTCATGTCCCACCAGGCGTCGATCTCGTGCACCACGGGCGTGAAGGCGAAGTTGTACTGCGGCGGGGGCGAGGAGGTGGCCCACTCCAGCGTGCGGCCGTCCCAGGGGTCGCCCGTCACGTCGCGCAGCTGCTCGCGCCGCAGGTAGCTCACCACCAGCTGCACCAGGAAGGCGCCGATGCCCAGCGCGATCAGGAAGGCGCCGAAGGCGGCGATGACGAACCAGATCTGCAGGGACGGGTCCTCGAAGTGGCTCACGCGGCGCGTCACGCCCATCAGGCCCAGCACGTACAGGGGCGTGAACGCCACCCAGAAGCCCACCAGCCAGAGCCAGAACGAGCACTTGCCCCAGAACTCGTCGAGCTGGTAGCCGAAGGCCTTGGGGAACCAGTAGTTGATGCCCGCGAACATGGCGAACACCACGCCGCCGATGATCACGTTGTGGAAGTGGGCGATCAGGAACAGGCTGTTGTGCAGCACGAAGTCGGCCGGGGGCACGGCCAGCAGCACGCCGGTCATGCCGCCGATGGCGAAGGTCACCATGAAGCCCACGGTCCACATCATCGGCACGGTGAAGCGGATGCGGCCCTTGTACATGGTGAACAGCCAGTTGAAGATCTTGGCGCCCGTCGGGATCGAGATGATCATCGTCGTGATGCCGAAGAAGGTGTTCACGCTCGCGCCCGAGCCCATGGTGAAGAAGTGGTGCAGCCACACCAGGTACGACAGGATGGTGATGCACACCGTGGCATAGACCATGGAGGTGTAGCCGAACAGGCGCTTCCTGCAGAACGTGGCCACGACCTCGGAGAACACGCCGAAGGCGGGCAGCACCAGGATGTAGACCTCGGGGTGGCCCCAGATCCAGATCAGGTTCACGTACAGCATGGCGTTGCCGCCCAGGTCGTTGGTGAAGAAGTTGGTGCCGACGTAGCGGTCCAGGCTCATGAGCACCAGCGCGGCCGTGAGCACGGGGAAGGTGGCCACGATCAGCGCGTTGGTGCACAGGGCCGTCCAGGTGAAGATAGGCATCTTCATCAGGCTCATGCCCGGCGCGCGCATCTTCACGATGGTGACGATCAGGTTGATGCCCGAGAGCGTCGTGCCCACCCCCGCGATCTGCAGCGCCCAGATGTAGTAGTCCAGTCCCACCCCGGGATTCTGGTTGCCCAGGTTGGACAGGGCCAGCCAGCCGGCGGTGGAGAACTCGCCCAGGAACAGCGAGACCATCACCAGCACGGCGCCGGCCGTGGTCATCCAGAAGCTGAAGTTGTTGAGGAACGGGAACGACACGTCGCGCGCGCCGATCTGCAGCGGCACGAGGTAGTTCATGAGGCCCGTGACCAGCGGCATGGCCACGAAGAAGATCATGATCACGCCGTGCGCCGTGAAGATCTGGTCGTAGTGGTGCGGCGGCAGGTAGCCCAGGTTGTCGCCGAAGGCCATGGCCTGCTGCAGGCGCATCATGATGGCGTCGGAGAAGCCGCGCAGCAGCATCACGATGCCCAGGATCATGTACATGATGCCGATGCGCTTGTGATCGATGCTGCAGAGCCAGTCGCGCCACAGCGGGCCCCAGAGGCGGTACCGGGTGAGCGCGGCGAGCACGGCGATGCCGCCCAATGCGACGGCGATGAAGGTCCACAGCAGGATGGGCTCGTGCGTCATCGGGATGGAGTCCCAGGTGATGCGGCCCAGGGCCCAGTGGTTTTCGGTGGCGGGTACGGAAGTCATAGGGGTTCTACAGCCGGGTCATTGGGGCAGGGCGGGCGCGGTGGCCGGGGTGGCGCGCGCATCCAGCGCGGCCACGATCTGCGCCGCGTTCTGCACGGTGCACACGTCCTGCGGCAGGTTCAGGCCCTGGGCGCGCACGTAGGCCTCGCCGCCGTTCTCGTCGATGGCCATCATGTGGTGCATGCACATCTTTCCGGCCTCCACGCAGCGGTTGAGCACCTTGTCGTACAGGCCGTCCTCCACGCTGGCGAAGCGCTGCACGGGGTCGCGTTCGCTGGGCTTGGCGAGCTGGAGGTAGGCGGCACTCGTCAGCGGCTGGCCTTCTTTCTTGGCGCGCTGCACCCACTGGTCGAAGTCGGCCTGGGCCAGGCCGTGGAACTTGAAGGTCATGCCCGAGAAGCCGTAGCCGCTGTAGTGCGAGGCCATGCCCTGGAACACGCCGGGCTGGTTGATCACCGCGTTCAGCTCGGTTTGCATGCCGGGCATCGCGTAGATCATGCCGGCCAGGTCGGGCACGTAGAAGGCGTTCATGGTGGACGCGGCCGTGAGCTTGAACAGGATGGGCCGGTCCACCGGCGCGGCCAGCTCGTTCACGGTGGCGATGCCCTGCTCGGGGTAGAAGAACAGCCACTTCCAGTCCAGCGCCACCACCTGCACCTCCATGGGCGTGGACTGCGCATCCAGCGGCTGGGTGGCCGAGATGCGGTCCAGCGGGCGGTAGGGGTCGAGCTTGTGGGTGCCGATCCAGGTCAGCGCGCCCAGCGCGATGATGATCATGAGCGGGACCGTCCAGATCACCAGCTCCAGCGTGGTGGAGTGGTGCCAGTCGGGGTCGTAGTCTTCCTCGGTGTTGGCGGTGTTGGACTGGCGGTATTTCCAGGCGAAGAACAGCGTCAGCGCGATCACCGGAACGATGATGATGAGCATCAGCAGCGTGGCCTTGATGACCAGGTCGCCCTGCTGGGCGGCGATGTCGCCCGCCGGGTTCAGGACGACCGCCTTGCTGCAGCCCGCTAGGACGGCTGCGGCGGCCAGGGCGGCGGGCGCGCGGAGTGAGGAGAGTTTGAGCATGTGATGGGCGCGGCCCCCCAGGAAACCACGGGGGTGGCTTTTGGGGTAAACGCGGATGACAAGACGCTGCGCAACTGTAATAGGGCTAGCTTTTTTGTCCATTGGACATTTTGTCCAGGGTCAAAACCCGCTGCTGGCGGCGCGGGTATTGCGCGCGGGTATGCTCTAGCACAAAGTGCATTCCTGGCTTTTCCCCCATCCCTGCAACGACAAGGAGCCCTGTCCATGAGCAGCCCCGCCTCTGCCGCCTACCCCGCGGCCGGCTTTGAAGAAAGCGCCGCCTCGCTCTCGCGGGCCGATACGCACGAGGACGTCACCCCCAGCGAGATCGCCGTGGGCGTGATCATCGGGCGCTCGTCCGAGTACTTCGACTTCTTCGTCTTCGGCATCGCCTGCGTGCTCGTCTTCCCGTCCTTCCTGTTCCCCTTCCTGTCGCGGCTGGACGGCACGCTGATGGCCTTCGCGCTGCTGGCGGTGGCTTTCGTGGTGCGGCCGGTGGGCACGGCCATCTCCATGGCCATCCAGCGGCACTGGGGGCGCGGCACCAAGCTGACCATCGCGCTGTTCCTGCTGGGCGTCTGCACGGTGGGCATGGCCTTCCTGCCGTCGTACAAGGACGTGGGCATGGCCGCCATCGTGGCGCTGCTGGTGCTGCGCATCGGCCAGGGGCTGGCGCTGGGCGGCTCGTGGGACGGCCTGCCCTCGCTGCTGGCCATGTCGGCGCCCAAGGACCGCCGCGGCTGGTACGCCATGATCGGCCAGCTCGGCGCGCCGCTGGGCTTCGTGCTGGCCGCTAGCTTGTTCACCTACCTGTACGGCAGCCTCACCACCGAGGAATTCCTGGCCTGGGGCTGGCGCTATCCGTTCTTCGTGGCCTTCGCCGTCAACGTGGTGGCGCTGTTCGCGCGGCTGCGCCTGGTGGTGGGGCAGTCCTACACCGAGCTGCTGCAGGAGCGTGAACTCCAGCCCGTGGCCGTGACCCGCGTGATGCGAGACGAAGGCCGCAACGTGCTGCTGGGCGCCTTCGCCGCGCTGGCCAGCTTCGCGCTGTTCCACCTGGTCACGGTGTTCCCGCTGTCGTGGATCACCCTCTATTCCGACCAGCCCGTGACCCAGATCCTGGGCGTGCAGATCGTCGGCGCCTTCCTGGCCGCCGGGGCCGTCATGGTCTCGGGCTGGCTGTCCGACCACCTGGGGCGGCGCAAGCTGCTGGGCGGCATGGCGGTGATGATCGGCCTATTCAGCTTCATGGCGCCGGTGCTGCTCAACTCGGGCGAAGTGGGCAGCACCATGTTCCTGCTGCTGGGCTTCGTGCTGCTGGGCCTGTCGTACGGGCAGGCCTCGGGTACGGTCACGTCCAACTTCTCGGCGCAGTACCGTTACACGGGCGCGGCGCTGTCCACCGACATCGCCTGGCTCATCGGCGCCGCGTTCGCGCCGCTGGTGGCGCTGGGGCTGTCGGCCCGGTTCGGGCTGGTGGCCGTGTCGTTGTACCTGCTGTCGGGCGTGGTCTGCACACTCGGCGCGCTGCGCATCAACCGGCTGATCGAGCAGCAGCAGCGGGATTGAGATTTGCTATTGAAAAAGTAGCTCCTAGCGCTGATGAGATAAGCGCTGCAGGCCGAAAATACCTAAAAGATAACGCCCTGCACCGCAGGGCGTTTTCCTTGGTGCCCCGGACGCTTCAGTCCTGCGGGCGGAAGCCGATTTCGAGCGAGGAGGGCACGCGCCCGTCGATGTCGCGCGGCAGGGTCTCGGTCTTGTCCAGCGCGCGCAGCACGGCATCGTCCCAGGCCTTGTTGCCGCTGGACTGGATCAGGCGCTTGCCCGTGATGGTGCCGTCGGGCGCGGCGCGCACCTCCACGACGGCGCGCGGGTTGCCCGCAATGGCATCGGGGTACACGATATTGGGCCGCACCTTGGCCGCCACCTTGCCCCCATAGCTGCCCGAAGGGCCCGCGCTGCGCTGCGCCGTGCCCGTGGCGGTCTCGCCGCCGGTGGCGCCCGCCAGGCCCTGCATGCGGCGCAGGTTGGCTTCGCGCTGTTCGGCCAGCTGCCTGGCCTCCGCCTCGGCCTTGCGCTTGGCGGCTTCGTCGGCCTTGCGCTTGTCCTCGGCCAGCTTCTTCTGCTTTTCCTGCTCGGCCTTCTTCTGCTCGGCCAGCTGCTTCTCGCGCTGTTCCTTTTCCTTCTGCAGGCGTTCCTTCTTCTCCTGCTCCAGGCGGTCGCGGCGCTCTTCTTCCTTGCGCTCGCGTTCGCGCTTCTCGCGTTCCAGGCGCTTCTTCTCGCGCTCGATGGCGATGTCGGCCTCGCGCGTGTCGGGCGGCTCCTGTGCGCGGGGCGGTGGGGGAGGTGCGGGCGTGGGCGTGCGCACGGGTTCAGGCGCAGGGGGCGGAGGCGGGGGCTCCACGGCGCGCGGCGCGACCTGCTGGGGTACGGCGGCCCAGAGCTCGGCCTCCACGGCGGGCTGGTCGGCGCTGCTCTTCCAGTTCACGCCCCAGGTCAGGGCGCCGATCAGCACCGCGTGCGCCAGCACCGCCAGCGTGATGGCGCGCAGCCGCGCCGGCGGCTGGGGCGGGGCGAACTGGTCGCGGTCGTCGTGGACTTGCATGGGCGTCAGAGTGGGCGGCGCGCGTTCGGTTCAACTGCCCTGCTTGACGGCCAGGGCTACGCGCTGCACTCCGGCCTTGCGCAGCGCATCCATGGCCTGTACCACCGAGTCGTAGGAGGCGTTCTTCTCCGCGCTGATGAGCACGGGCGTGTCCTCGGGCTGGTCCTTGAGCCAGTTCTTGGCGGTGGCGCCCAGGTTCTGCAGCGGCACGGGCCGTTCGTTGCCGTCGGCCTTGAAGCGGATGCCGCCGTTCTTGTCGATGATCACGTCCGCGCGCGTCTTGGGCACCTTGGAGTTGCCCTTGCCAACCGAGGGCACGTTGATGCTGCTGGGCGTGAGCATGGGCGCCGTCACCATGAAGATGATGAGCAGCACCAGCATCACGTCGATGAAGGGCACCATGTTGATCTCGTTCATGGAGCGGCGCCGGCTGCCGCTGCGCGAGGCGGTTGCGGGCATGGCTCAATGCCCCCCGTGGGCGGCGGGCGCGGGATGCGCCGCCAGGTTGCGCTGCAGGATGTTGGAAAACTCCTCGATGAAGGTCTCCTGGTGCGTGGCCACGCGGTCGATGTCGCGCGCGAAGCGGTTGTAGGCCACCACGGCCGGAATCGCGGCGAACAGGCCGATGGCAGTGGCCACCAGGGCCTCGGCAATGCCGGGCGCCACGGTGGCAAGCGTGACCTGTTCCATGCCCGCGAAGCCGGTGAAGGCGTGCATGATCCCCCACACCGTGCCGAACAGGCCCACGTAGGGCGACACGGACGCCACCGAGCCGAGGAAGGACAGGCTGGACTCGACCACGTCCATCTCGCGCTGGAAGCTCGCGCGCATGGCGCGGCGCGCGCCGTCGAGCAGTGTGCCGGGGTCGGCGATGCGGCGCTCGCGCAGCTTCTGGTATTCGCGCATGCCGCTGGCGAAGATGCGCTCCATGGGGCCGGCCTGCCGGGCGTTCTGCGCGGCGCTGGCGTACAGGTCGTTGAGGCTGGTGCCGGACCAGAATTCGCGCTCGAAGTCGTCGTTCAGGCGCTTGACGCGCTTCAACGCGAACAGCTTGCGGAAGATGGCCGCCCAGCTGGCCACCGACACGCCCAGCAGCAGCAGCATCACGAGCTGCACCACCCAGCTCGCGTGCAGCACCAGGGAGATGATGGACATGTTTTGGGAGTTCATAGCGACGGTGAGAGTTGTTCCAGAAGAGGCCCCGGAATCCGTGCGGGGCGCAGGGTGGCGGCATCCACCCAGCCGATGCGGATCGTGCCTTCGGTCAGCAGCAGCGGGGTGCCGGTTGCGTTCATCTGCTCTGGTTTCAGGAGCGCCTGCTGCACTATTGTCAGCGATGCGCGGCCCTTGCTCTGCAGCGCGGCGGTAACAATGAGTTCATCGTCCAGCCGCGCCGGGCCGTGGTAGCGCAGCTGCGCATCGGTCACGACGAACATGCCGCCCGTCTGTTCCCTGAGGCGCTGCTGCCCCAGGCCCAGCGAGCGCAGCCACTCGGTGCGCGCGCGCTCGAAGAACTTGAGGTAGTTGGCGTAGAACACGATGCCGCCGGCATCGGTGTCCTCCCAATAGACGCGGATGGGGAACTGGAACGGCACCATCACGCCAGCAGCTTGCGCAGCCGCGCCACGGATTCCTCCAGCTGCGCCATGGAATTGGCGGTGGAGAAGCGGATGAAGCGCTCCGGCTCGGCCGTGCCGAAGTCGCGCCCTGGCGTCACGGCGATGTGGGCGCGGCGCATGGCCTCGAAGGCGAAGTCCCAGCTGCCGTTCACGCCCAGGCGCGCGGCCGCCTGCGTGCAGTCGGCCCAGGCGTAGAAGGCGCCGTCGGGCATCACGGGCACGGTGAGGCCCAGGGACTGCAGCGCGGGGATGAAGAAGTCGCGCCGGGCCTTGAACTCCGCGCGGCGGCGCTCGTACTCGGCGATGCTCTCGGCCTCGAAGCAGGCCAGCGCCGCGTGCTGCGACACGGTGCTGGCGCAGATGAACAGGTTCTGCGCCAGGCGCTCGACCACGGGCACCATGGCCTCGGGCACCACCATCCAGCCCAGGCGCCAGCCGGTCATGTTGAAGTACTTGCTGAAGCTGTTGATGCTGACGATGTTCTCGTCGATGGCCAGCGCCGTGTGGCCGAACTCGTCGTCGTACGACAGGCCCAGGTAGATCTCGTCGATCAGCGTGACGCCATCGTGCGCGCGCACCACTTCGTGGATGCGGCGCAGCTCGGCGGGCGCGATGGAGGTGCCCGTGGGGTTGGAGGGCGAAGCCAGCAGCACGCCGCGCGTCCTGTCGTTCCAGGCGGCGCGCACCTTGTCGGCGCTCAGCTGGTAGCGCTCGGCCGCCGTCGTGGGCAGCAGCACGGCCCGGCCCTCGGCGGCGCTCACGAAGTGGCGGTTGCAGGGGTAGCTCGGGTCGGGCATCAGGATCTCGTCGCCCGATTCGATGAGCGCCAGGCAGGCGAGCTGCAGCGCGGCCGAGGCACCGGCCGTCACCACGATGCGGCGCGCGGGCACGTCGACGCCGAAGCGCTGCGCATACCAGCCGCTGATGCGCTCGCGCAATGCGTCCAGCCCGAGCGCGTTGGTGTACTGCGTGGCGCCGTCGCGCACGGCGCGGGCCGCGGCTTCCTGCACGAGGGGCGGGGCGGTGAAGTCCGGCTCGCCGATGTTCAGGAAGATCATCGGCTCGCTGGTGTGCGCCACCTCGCGTGCCAGGGCCTGCGCGGCCTTGGCGACTTCCATCACGTAAAAGGGTTCTATGCGCTCGGCCCGGGTGGAAAACCTCATGCCGGGCCGCCCTTGTCCGCCGCCACTTCCACGGCGCGCAGCTTCGGCGCCAGGCCGTTGAGCACGGCGTTCACGTACTTGTGGCCGTCGGTGCCGCCGAACTCCTTGGCCAGCTCGATGCATTCGTTGAGCACCACGCGCCAGGGCACGTCCAGGCAGTGCTGGAATTCGTACACGCCGATCCACATCGTGGCGCGCTCGATCGGCGAGATCTCGGCCAGCTTGCGGTCCAGCAGCGGGGTGATCAGCGCGTCCAGCGCGGCGGCATGCTCGATGCAGCCGTGCAGCAGCGCGTCGTAATGCGCCGAGTCGGCCTTGTGGAAGCCCGTCAGGTCGCGCGTGAAGGCATCGATGGCGGCCGCGTCGTTGCCGCCCACGAGGTGCTGGTACAGCGCCTGCAGCGCGAATTCACGCGCGCGGCTGCGGCCCTGCTTGGCGGCGGCCTTGCGCGGGGCGCGGGGTGTGCGGGGTGCCTCCGTGCTCATGACAGCTCGCCCAGCAGGTTGGCCATTTCCACCGCCACGCGGGCCGCGTCCACGCCCTTCTCGGTCTGGCGGGCGATGGCCTGCTCCAGGTTCTCGGTGGTGATGATGGCGTTGGCGATGGGGATCTGGTAGTCCAGCGCCAGGCGCGTCACGCCCGCGCCGGATTCGTTGGCGACCAGCTCGAAGTGGTAGGTCTCGCCGCGGATGATGCAGCCCAGCGCGATGAGCGCGTCGTACTCGTCCGCCTCAGCCAGGGCCTGCAGGGCCACGGGCACTTCGAGCGCGCCGGGCACCAGCACGTGCTTGATGTTCTTCTCTTGCACGCCCAGCGCCAGCAGCTCGGCGCGGCAGGCCGCCGCCAGGGTGTTGGTGATGCTCTCGTTGAAGCGGGCCTGGACGATGCCGATGTGCAGCTTCTTGCCGTCCAGCTTGTCCGCCGTTCCTTTTTCTGCGCCAAACATAGTGCGTTATTCCTTGGGGATGAAACCGGTGATTTCGAGGCCGTAGCCCGCCATGCTGGGCATGCGGCGCGGCTGGCCCATCAGGGCCATCTTGTGCACGCCGCATTCGCGCAGGATCTGCGCGCCCACGCCGTAGGTGCGCAGGTCCATGCGGCCGCGCTCGGGGGCCTGGGCCGCGCGGGCCGTGCCCTCGAACTGGGCCAGCAGCTGGCCGGCCGTCTCGCCGCAGTTGAGCAGCACGGCCACGCCCTTGCCCTGCGCGGACAGGTACTGCAGGCTGGTGTCCAGGCTCCACGAGTGCATGGCGCGGCCAGTTTCCAGTGCGTCCAGCACCGACAGCGGCTCGTGCACGCGCACGGGCACCACGTCGTCGGCGCCCCACTGGCCCTTGACCAGTGCCAGGTGCACGCCCTGGCTGGGCTTGTCGCGGAAGGCATGCGCGGTGAAGGCGCCGAAGGCCGTCTGCAGCACGCGCGTGCCCACTTTCTCGACCAGCGATTCGGTGCGGCTGCGGTGCTCGATGAGGTCGGCGATGGTGCCGATCTTGATGCCGTGCTCGGCCGCGAAGAGCTGCAGGTCCGGCAGGCGGGCCATGGTGCCGTCGTCCTTCATGATCTCGCAGATCACGGCGGCGGGGCTGCAGCCGGCCATCACGGCCAGATCGCAGCCGGCCTCGGTGTGGCCCGCGCGCATGAGCACGCCGCCCTCGACGGCCTGCAGCGGGAAGATGTGCCCGGGCTGCACCAGGTCGCTGGCCTGCGCACCGGGCGCCACGGCGGCCTGCACGGTGCGGGCGCGGTCGGCGGCGCTGATGCCGGTGGTCACACCCTCGGCCGCCTCGATGGAGACGGTGAAGGCCGTGCCCATCTTGGTGCCGTTGCTCGCCACCATGGGCGGCAGGCGCAGGCGCTCGCAGCGCTCGCGGCTGAGCGTGAGGCAGATCAGCCCGCGGCCGAAGCGGGCCATGAAGTTGATGGCCTCGGGGGTCACGTGGTCGGCGGCCAGGACGAGGTCGCCTTCGTTTTCGCGGTCTTCTTCATCCACGAGGATGACGATGCGCCCGGCGCGCATCTCGGCCACGATGTCTTCGACCGGGGAGATGGGCACGGGGGAGAGGGGGGTGGTCATGAAAAAAGGGCTTTCGTTGGCGCAGCAGCGCAGGTTCCATCGGCCAAGAACCGCCCAAAGAACATGCGATGCGGCGCTGCCGCAACGGGACAGGGGCGAACCCCTGAATGCAAAGGCAGGATTTTAGCCCGGGGGGCTCAGATCGCGGAGCCCTGTAGCACCAGGTCTGATTCGGGATACGCCACACAGGGCAGCACGCAGCCCTCGGCCTTTTCCTCGGCCGTGAGGCCGGGCCATTCGATGTCGTAGCGCACCCGGCCTTCCACGAGCTGGCCGATGCAGGTGCGGCAGGTGCCGTTGCGGCAGGAACTGGGCCAGTCGATGCCGCCTTGCTCCAGCGAATGCAGCAGGGGCTGCTCGGGCCAGGCGTCGCACTGCAGGCCGTCGGGTTCGACCTTGGCGATGAAAAAGGGTGGTGCGGTCGTCATGGTTTCAAGTGTTTTTGGCCACCAATGCTTGTCTGTCAAGCGCTGGCAGCTATGGAATCAAGAGCAATCGGGGAGTGGCGCTGCTGCCTTCCTTTTAAGCAGTGCAGGGCGCCGCCTTGCAAATCAAGCACTTGGCGCGGCCATACAGGGCTTGTCCAAAGTTATCCACACGATTGTCCAGCGCGGGCCGGAACAACTCGCGGCCAGGGTGCCCAAAAAACGCGCAGCGCAGTGCTTTTCCTTGTGAATCAAGCACTTGCATGGGCCATACAGGGCTTGCCAAAACTTATCCACACGATTGTCCAGCGCCCGCAGGGATAACCGGGCAGGGTTCAGGCCTCGATCTTCACGCCCTTCCAGAACGCGACGCGGCCGCGGATTTCTTCCGCCTCGGGCTTGGGGTCGGCGTAGAACCAGGCGGCGTCGGCATTCATCTCGCCGTTGACCAGCAGCGACAGGTAGCTGGCCTGGCCCTTCCAGGGGCAGGTGGTCTTGTGGTTGCTGAAGGTGATGTACTCGCGCCGGAGCGCGCTTTCGGGAAAGTAGTGGTTGCCTTCAACCACCACCGTGTCGTCGCTCTCGGCGACGACCACGCCGTTCCAGATGGCTTTCATGGGAGCTTCCTTTGGGTCAAATTGCCTTGCAGCGCTTGCTGCACAAGCGCGGGCAGCTATGAATTCCTGAGTGCCTGCCTTGCATTGCGGGCGGCGCCCGCCAAAATGGGGGGCATGAGCACCTTACCCGATTATTCCCAGGGGGCCGCCTACGTGCGCGGCCAGTACGTTCCCATCGGCGAGGCGGCCGTGCCGCTGACCGACTGGGGTTTCCTGCGCTCCGACGCCACCTACGACGTGGTCACCGTGTGGGACGGCGCGTTCTTCCGGCTCGACGCGCACCTGGAGCGCTTCCTGGCCAGTTGCGCGCGCTTTAGGCTCGACCCGGGGCGCACGGCAGAGCAGATCACCGACGTGCTGGAGGAATGCGTGCGCCTGTCGGGCCTGCGCAGTTCCTACGTGGAGATGATCGTCACGCGCGGCCAGCCGCCCTGGGGCTCGCGCGACCCGCGCCAGGCCGCCAACCAGTTCTACGCCTTCGCCGTGCCCTACGTGTGGATCGCCAACGAGGCGCAGCGTGAGAAAGGCCTGAACCTGGTGGTGAGCGACGTGCAGCGCATTCCCGCCAGCAGCGTGGACCCGCGCGCCAAGAACTACCACTGGAACGACCTGACCATGGGCCTGCTCGGCGCGCTGGACGCGGGCGGCGACACCGTGGTGCTCAGCGACGCGGCGGGCAACGTGGTGGAGGGGCCGGGCTTCAACGTGTTCTGCGTGAACGCCGAGGGCGCCATCGTCACGCCCGCCGAGGGCGTGCTGGAGGGCGTCACGCGCCGCACCGTCATCGAGATGGCGCAGGCCCTGGGCCTGCCGCTGCAGGTGCGCGCGCTGCCCGCTGGCGAGCTGCGCGGCGCGCGCGAAGCCTTCCTGTCCACATCGGGCGGCGGTGTGCTGCCCGTCACGCGCGTGGACGGCCGGCCCGTGGGCGACGGCGCCGTCGGCCCCGTGGTGCGCCAACTCGTGCAGACGTACTGGGATTGGCACCGCGACCCGCGCTACAGCCAGCCCGTGAGATATGAAGCAACCCCCTGAGCGACTGCGTCGCTTCCCCCTTCTCTCGCGCTGCGCGCGGGAAGGGGGACGCCGCCAGCGCGGCGGGGCGGCCCTTGCGCGGCGTCCGCTGGCCTGGGCCGCGCCGGTTCCGCGGGCAGCGTGCAACGCAATGGATCGTTGAGTCGCCTGCGCAACCGCGCCCGCGCGCCGCGTGGCTTACAGTGCCACGCGCGGCGCGCGTGCGCCACAACCCCTTTCAAATCAAATCACCAACAGACAGGAGAACCTGGGATGGACATCGAATTCAAGGGCCGCGTGGCCATCGTGACGGGCGCGGGCGGCGGCCTGGGGCGCCAGCATGCGCTGGCGCTGGCCAAGCGCGGCGCCAAGGTGCTGGTCAACGACCTGGGCGGCGCGGTGGACGGCAGCGGCGGCTCGGCGGGCGCGGCGCAGGCCGTGGTCGACGAGATCCGCGCGGCGGGCGGCGAGGCCATCGCCAACGGCGCGTCCGTCACCGACTTCGCGGCCGTGCAGGCCATGGTGCAGCAGGCCGTCGATGCCTGGGGCCGCGTGGACATCCTGGTGAACAACGCGGGCATCCTGCGCGACAAGTCCTTCGCCAAGATGGACATGGCCGACTTCAACCTCGTCGTGCAGGTGCACCTGATCGGCGCCGCCAACTGCTGCAAGGCCGTGTGGCCGCACATGGTGGAGCGCAAGTACGGCCGCATCGTCATGACCACCTCGTCCACGGGCCTGTACGGCAACTTCGGCCAGGCCAACTACGGTGCGGCCAAGCTCGCGCAGGTGGGGCTGATGCAGACCCTCGCCATCGAGGGCGCCAAGAACAATATCCACGTCAACGCGCTCGCCCCCACGGCCGCCACGCGCATGACCGAGGACCTGTTCCCCAAGGACATGCTCGACGCCCTGCGCCCCGAGGCCGTGGTGCCCGCCATGCTGGTGCTGGCGCACGAGAGCGCGCCCACGCGCACCATCCTGTGCGCGGGCGGCGGCACCTTCGAGGCCGCGCACATCACGCTCACGCAGGGCATCCACCTGGGCCTGGGCGACAGCGTGCCCGAGCAGCTCGCGGCCCGGCTGGCCGAGGTGACCGAGCGCGCGGGCGAGCAAGTACCACAAAGCGGCGCGGCGCAGGGCACCAACGAGATTACGAAGGCCTTAGGGCGTGCCATCGCATGATTCCCCCACGCGCTGGCCCCGCAATGTGGATGGATGCGCGAAGGGCGGCGCGGCCCATGGCCATCCATGGGCAAGCCGGCCGACAAAGCAGACGCCGCATTGCGGGGCCAGCCCGAAGGGAAAGCCAGCCAGGCCGCACATTGCGTTGTTGCCCCTCGCTTGTGTAGCGGTGCTACACGGCGCTCAGGGCGCCTAGCACTGTACGGCCTGGCTGGCTTTCGCGTGGGGGAAGCATGCGATGGCACGCCCTAACCGCAAGGGCTTGAGCTGCCTCCGAGCGCGCCAGCCCCGCTCCGTGCTAAGTTCCGGGCCGAATCAGAAGATCGACCGGTAATAACGATATGAGCACATTGCAGGACAGACTGGCCGCCACCTCCCGGGAGGCCCTGGGGGGCATCCGCCGCGGCATCGAGAAGGAGGGGCTGCGCGTGCTGCCCACCGGTGGCCTGGCCCTCACGCCGCACCCGGTGGCGCTGGGCTCGGCCCTCACGCACCCGCTCATCACCACCGACTACAGCGAATCGCAGCTGGAACTGATCACCGGCGCGCACCTCGGCGTGAAGCAGTGCCTGGACGAACTCACCGAAGTGCACCAGTTCGTGCACCGCACGCTGCAGGGCAGCGGTGGCGAGCTGCTGTGGGCCTCCAGCATGCCCTGCGGCCTGCCCACGGACGAGACCATTCCGCTGGCGCGCTACGGCGGCTCCAACATCGGCCGCGCCAAGAGCATCTACCGCATGGGCCTGGGCTACCGCTACGGGCGGCGCATGCAGACCATCTCGGGCATCCACTACAACTGGTCGCTGCCGGGCGTGACGAGCGAGCAGTACTTCGCGCTCATCCGCAACTTCCGCCGCCACGCCTTCGTGCTGCTGTACCTGTTCGGCGCCTCGCCCGCGCTGTGCCCGTGCTTCGTGCAGGGGCGCGAGCACGCGCTGCAGTCCCTGGGCCCGCACGCGCTGTACCTGCCGCACGCCACTTCGCTGCGCATGGGCCGCCTGGGCTACCAGAGCGACGCGCAGGCCACGCTGGCCGTGAGCTACAACGGCCTGCAGGGCTATGCCGACTCGCTGCACGAGGCGCTGACCCGGCCGTACCCGGCCTACGAGGCCGTGGGCATCCGCAACCCGGGCGGCGACTACAACCAGCTCGGCACCAGCCTGCTGCAGATCGAAAACGAGTTCTACGGCCTCATCCGCCCCAAGCGCACCGTCAAGAGCGGCGAGCGCCCGCTGCACGCGCTGCGCGAGCGCGGCGTGGAGTACGTGGAAGTGCGCCTGATGGACCTGGACCCGTTCGTGCCCGTGGGCATCACCGCGCCCACCATGCGATTGCTGGACGTGTTCCTGCTGCATTGCCTGCTCTCCGACAGCCCGCCCGACACGCCCGCCGAGATCGCCGACCTCAAGCGCAACCAGCACCTCACGGCCGAGCGCGGCCGCGAGCCCGGCCTGATGCTCACGCGCAATGGCCATAGCGTGCCGCTGGCCGAGTGGGGCGCCGAGGTGCTGGCCGCCTGCGAACCGCTGGCCGCCGCGCTGGACGCCACGCACGGCTGCGGCGACTACAGCGCCGCCTTGCGCGACGCGCGCGCTCTTATGCAAGCGCCGGAGCGCACGCCCTCGGCCCGCGTGCTGGACAGCATCACCCAGGCGCACGGCAACCAGTTCGAAGGCTTTGCGCGCCAGCAGTCCATCCTGGCCCGCGACGCATTGCTGGCCCTGCCCTGGAGCGACGCGCAGCAGGCGCGCTACCTGGCCCTGGCGGAGGAATCCGTGGCCGCGCAGAAGGCCATCGAGGCGGCGGACACGCTGCCCTTCGAGGCCTGGCGCGAGCAGTACATGGCCGTCGAAGGCCTGGGCTGAACGCTCATCATTCGATAGCTGCCAGCGCTTGCTGGATAAGCGCTGGAGGCCGATTTGACTTGAAAATCAATCGAGCCGCAGCAGCGCTTCCTGCCGCCAGTATTCGGCAGCTTCCAGGAACCCTTCCCACACGCAGCCGTTGCAGCCGCGCCCGCAGCAGGTGGTGGGCTCGGGCGGCGGGTTGCGCAGGGTGATGCCCGCTGCAAGGGCTTGCGCCTGGAGGGCCTGGAACATCGCCTGGGCCGAGGCCCCGTCCACGGCGGGCGCCGTCATGGCCGGCGGCGCCGGCGCAGGCCGTACTGCACCAGGAAGGCCAGCCCCAGCACCAGCGCGAACCAGCCCACCAGCGTGGCCTGCGCCATGAGCTCGCGCACGCTGCCGGAGCGCGCGACGTAGGGCGCGAGCAGGATCACGAGGCCGATCAGCGCGCAGGTGACGCCCTTGAAGAGCAGTTCGGAATCTTTGGAAGGGGAGGAGGGCATGGGCGGGCATTATCCTTGCCACCCTCCCAGCGCAGAACAAACACATCAACGAAAGCCCCCGTATGGCCATCCAGTGGTTCCCCGGTCACATGCACCTGACCAAGAAAGCCATCACCGAGCGCGTCAAGGACATCGACGTGGTGATCGAGGTGCTGGACGCGCGCCTGCCCGGCTCCAGCGCCAACCCGCTGCTGGCCGAGCTCACGGGCCACAAGCCCACGCTCAAGGTGCTCAACAAGCAGGACGTGGCCGACCCCGCGCGCACCGCGCTGTGGGTGGACTGGTACAACGCGCAGAGCGAGACCCGCGCCGTGCCGCTCGATGCCAGCGACCCCGCGCCCGCGCGCAAGCTCATCGACGCCTGCCACCTGCTGGCCCCGCAGCGCGGCGGCATGGCCAAGCCCATGCGGGTGCTGATCTGCGGCGTGCCCAACGTGGGCAAGTCCACGCTCATCAACACGCTCAGCAACAAGCGCCAGGCCAAGACGGGCGACGAGGCCGGCATCACCAAGATCGAGCAGCGCATCACCCTGGCCGACGACTTCTACCTGTGGGACACGCCCGGCATGCTGTGGCCGCGCATCATCGTGCCCGAGAGCGGCTACCACCTGGCCGCCAGCGGTGCCGTGGGCCGCAACGCCTACGACGAGGAACTGGTGGCGCTGGAGCTGCTGCGCCGCCTGCAGGCGCATTACGCGCCGCTGCTGGAGGCGCGCTACAGGCTCGCGCTGCCCGAGGGCGCCATTGCCGGCATGGCCGACGACGCGCTGCTCGAAGCCATCGGCAGGAAGCGCGGGGCCATGATGGGCGGCGGCCGCGTGAACCTGCAGAAGGCGGCCGAGATCGTGCTGACCGACTTCCGCAGCGCCACCCTGGGCCGCATCACGCTGGAGACGCCCGAGGAGTTCGCGGCCTGGCTGGCGGCCGGCCAGGCCGAGGACGCGAAGCGCCAGGCGAAGAAGGACGCGCGCGCCAAGGCCCGGGGCAAGGGCTCGGGCGTGCGCGAGCCTCGGCCACCCCACGACGACGGCGAGGCATAGCGGGCCGGCTGCCATTGCGTGCTCGCTCCGTCCGGGGGATGGCGTTACCATGCCGCGCAGCCCGCCACCCGTCCGCAATGCCCACCTCCACCCCTCCTGTGCCTGCCCCGCACGACGACGATGCCACGACGCAGCAGCTGGTGCGGGCGGGCGCATGGATGGTCGCGGCCACGGGCACGCTGATCTCCCTGCTCCTGCTGCGCGACGACCCGGTGTCCTGGACGCACGTGCTGCTCAACCTGAGCGCCGGCGCCATGGGTGCCGCGGCCGTGCTGCTGGGGCGCCTGCGGCTGTGGCACCAGGCGGCCCTGGTGCTGGTGTGGGGGGTGTGGAGCGTGGTGGCCGTGGTGGCCGCCACCAACGGCGGCCTGCGCGGGCCGAACCTGCTGAACTTTCCGGTGCTGATCGTGTTCTCGGGCTGGATCCTGGGGGCGCGCGCCACCCTGTGGCTCACCGGCGCCACGGGCACGCTGTTCCTGCTGTTCGTGTGGGCGGACCTGAACGACTGGCTGCCCGCGGCGCGCTACGGCAACCGAGCGGCCTACGTGGCCTACCTGGGCGGCATCCTGGCCGTGACGGCGGCGGCCACGCTGCTGTCGCGCCGCAGCTACCTGCGCCGCGTGCGCGAGGCGCAGCGCACCGCCTCCAGCCTGGCCGCGCGCGACACCGAGTTGCGCAAGCTGCTGCGCGCCGTGGAGCAGAGCCCCGAGAGCACCGTCATCACCGACCTGGACGGGCGCATCGAATACGTCAACGCCGCCTTCCTGCACCGCACCGGCTACGCCCAGGACGAGGTGCTGGGCCGGCCCTCGGCCGACTATTCCGGCAACGGCCTCACGCCCGCGCAGCGCGAGGGGCTGCGCGCCGCCCTGGCGCGCGGCGACACCTGGGCGGGCGAGCAGGTCAACTACCGCAAGGACGGGCAGGCGCTCATCGAATCGGTGGTGGTGGCGCCCATCCGCCAGCCCGACGGCAGCGTGAGCCACTACGTGGAGCTCAAGCAGGACATCACCGAGCGCCGGCGCGCCGCCGAGGAGATCCACCGGCTGTCGCACTTCGACAGCCTCACCGGCCTGCCAAACCGCTTCACGCTGATGGAGCACCTCGACATGCTGCGGGGCCGTCCGGGCGCCGTGCAGCACGCGCTGCTGGTGCTGGACCTGGACCGCTTCACCACCTTCAACGACGCGCGCGGCAGCGAGATGGGCGACCGCCTGCTGTGCGCCGTGGCGCTGCGCCTTTCGGGCATCCTGCCGCCGCAGGGCCTGCTGGTGCGCGTGGCGGGCGACGAGTTCGCCGTGGTGCTCGACGGCCTGGGCACCGACGCCGCGCTGGCGGGCCGCCATGCGTTCGCCTTCGCCGGCAAGCTGCAAGCCCTGCTGCGCCACCCGCTGCACCTGGGCGGCGACGCCGGCGACGTGCAGCTGGGCGCGAGCATCGGCATCACGCTGTACCCGCAGGGTGCGGACGACGGCGCGCAGGACGCGCTGCGCCGCGCGGGCACGGCGCTGCACCGTGCCAAGCAGGCCGGCGGCGGCGGCGTGGCCTTCTTCGAGCAGGGCATGGGCGAGGCCGCGGAGCAGCGCTTCCGCGTGGAGCGCGAGCTGCGCCAGGCGATCCGCGCGGGCGAGCTGCGCCTGTTCCTGCAGCCGCAGGTGGATGTGCGCGGGCAGCTCACCGGGGCCGAGGCGCTGGTGCGCTGGCAGCACCCGCGCGACGGCCTGGTGGCGCCGGGGCTGTTCATCCCCATCGCGGAGGAGTCCGACCTCATCGTGGACCTGGGCGGCTGGGTGCTGGAGCAGGCCTGCTCGCTGCTGGCGCGGCCTGAATTCACGCAGCGGCGGCTGCGCCTCTCGGCCAATCTCAGCGCGCGGCAGTTCCGCCAGCCGGGCTTCGTGCCGCAATTGCGCGCGCTGCTCTCCATCGCCAAGGCGGACCCCACGCTGCTCACGCTGGAGGTGACCGAGGGCCTGGTGATCGACGACTTCGACGACGCCGTCGCCAAGATGCGCGAGCTGGCCGCGCTGGGCGTGGAGATCTCGCTGGACGACTTCGGCACCGGCTACTCGTCGCTGGCCTACCTCAAGCGCCTGCCCATCCACGAGATCAAGATCGACCGCTCCTTCGTGCACGATGCGCCCACCAATGCCGACGACGGCGTGCTGGTGGAAGGCATCCTCTCCGTGGCCCGCCACTTCGGCCTGCGCGTGGTGGCCGAGGGCGTGGAGACGCGCGCCCAGGCCGACTTCCTGAGCCAGCGCGCGCCGGACATCATCCACCAGGGCTACCTGTTCGGCCGGCCCGAGCCCGCGGCCGACTGGCTGGCGCGGATTGATGGTCAAATTAGCCGCTAGCGCTTGCTGGACAAGCGCTGGCAGCTATCGATTCATGAGCTTGCGGCGGTGATGCGCGCTTCCACACGGCCGTAGAAATCCAGCAGCCGCGCGATGTGGTCGGCGGCATGGCGCGGCAGCGGCTCGCGCGGCGCGCTCTGGCGCTGGGCGTAGCTGAACTCGGCCACGGCCGGCCCCGCGCGCGCCTCGTCCACGTCGATCTGGTAGATGCAGTGCGCGTCGTCCTCGGCGTCGCCGGGCGCCTCCGTGCCGTTGCGCCAGCTGAGCTTGAGCGCGCGGCCCCAGGGCTCGCCGCCGTGCATGCAGGGCTGGCGCGCGCCCACCCACACGTCGCCCTCCCACCAGCCGTTGCGCTCGCTGTCCCACCAGTCGGGGCTGCGCTCGGCGAACACGGGCAGGCTGGTGAAGGCCTCGATGCGCGCGGCCGTCAGCTCGGCCTGCAGGCGCTGGTACAGCGGGTAGCGCGTGCGGTGCTGGCCCAGGGCCTTGCGCAGGTAGTCCAGCACGCCCTGCCATGCGTCCTGGCAGGCGGCCCAGGCCTGCGGGGCGGTGTCCGGCGCCAGCGTGCGCCACTCGCCGGGCTCGCCGGTGGCGTCATAGGCGCGGTGGAGCAACAGCAGGCGCGGCACGGTGGGCAGGGGGCGCCGCGATGCGGCGGCGGCGAGCCGGGCCCGCCAGCCTTCGCGCTCGGGCGCGTGCTGCACGCTCAGGTAGAAGTCCCAGGTCTTCCAGACGGTGATGAACACGTTGTCGTCGCGCAGGTCGCCCACGGCGTCTTCATGGCGCTGGCACAGCGCGAAGTCGGTCTGCCCGAACCAGCCGCTGGCCGTGTACTCCTTGGGGCCGATGATGGGGGTGTGTACCAGCGCCAGGATGTTCTCCACGCGGATGGCGTCGTCCGCGCACAGGTCGTCGGCCAGCGGAAGGGGCGGTTCGGTGGGCATGGTGGCCGGGCATCGTACACCCCGGGCGCTGCACGATCCGCGCTTTCGGCGGACAATGATGTGTCGTCTTATCAATTGCCCCATTTTTGCCCGCCATGACCCAGAATCCCCCCGTCCTCGAAGTCCTGCCCCGCGACCTGTCCGCCTACCGCCAGGGCAACGCCGGCATCGACTACGTGCACTGCTTCGAATCGGGCAAGCCCGGCCCGCACGTGCTCATCAACGCGCTCACGCACGGCAACGAGATCTGCGGCATGGTGGCCGCCACGCACCTGCTGGACACGGGCGTGCGCCCGCTCATCGGCACGCTGACCATCAGCTTCGCCAACGTGGCGGCCTATGAATCGTTCGACAAGGACCGCCCGTTCGACAGCCGCCAGCTCGTGCACAACCTCAACCGCATCTGGTCGGCCGGCGAGCTCGACGGCACCGAGGAAAGCCCCGAGCTGCTGCGCGCCCGCCAGCTGCGCCCGGTGGTGGCTGCGGCCGACCACATCCTGGACATCCACTCCACCAGCCAGGACGTGGAGCCCTTCTGGGTGTACCCCGCCTACCCGCGCAACGCGCAGGTGGCGCTGGCCATCGGCCGCCCGCCCGTGCACCTGGTGATGCCCAGCGGCCTGGGCTCGGGCACGCCGCTGATCCAGCACGGCCGCCACGGGCAGGCCGACGGCGACGGCGTGGCGCTGGTCGTGGAGTGCGGCCAGCACTTCCTGCAGTCGGCGTCGGACGTGGCCACGGCGACGGCGCTGGACTTCCTGGCGCACTTCGGCCTCATCGAAGCCCTGCCGCGCCCCGCACCTGCGCCCCAGCGCCGCTTCGAGCTGCTGGAGACCTGCATGGTGCGCACGCAGGACTTCTGCTTCACGCGGCCGGTGCAGGGGTTCGAGACCTTCGCCCAGGGCGAGCTGATCGCCACCGACGGCGAGCACGAGATCCGCGCGCTGTGCGACGGCTGCACCGTGTTCATGCCCACGCGCGCGCCCATCGTGGGCCGCGAGGCGGTGTACCTGACGCGACCGCTCTGATCAGAACGACGAGCCGGGCTGCGCCAGGAACCCGGTTTCCTCCGGCGTGGAGGCACGCCCCAGCACCGCGTTGCGGTGCGGATAGCGCCCGAAGCGCGCGATGATGTCGCGGTGGCGCACCTCGAAGGCCAGGTTGTTCTCCAGCCCCGGCTGGCCGAACAGCGCCATGGCCTGCGCATGGATGGCGGCCGATTCGCTGTGCATGTAGGGCATGTAGGCGAAGGCGCGCTGCGCGGGCGGCAGCGGCGCATCGTGCCGCCCGGCCACCAGTTCCTGCGCCAGCACCAGGGCCTGTGCGTCCTGCGCGAAGGCCAGGGGCGAACCCCGGTGGATGTTGCGCGAGAACTGGTCGAGCACCAGGATCTCGGCCAGCCGCCCCTGCGGCGTGGCGCGCCAGCCCCACAGCTCGCATTGGCGAGCGGCCTCCCACGTGGCGCCGAAGCGCGTGCGGATCAGCGCGTCGAGCGCGTCGTCCTGCGCGAAGTGCTGGGCGGGGGTGAGTTCGTCGAACCAGAATCGGAGGATGTCTTCGGCGTGCATCGGCGGATTATGGGCCCTATAGGCCTCCAGCGCTTTGCTGGAAAGCGCTGGCAGCTATCGAATTGATATCAATTCTCCAGCCGGATCTTGCCCTCGCGCACGTACTGGTTGAACTGGTCGCGCGGGATGGCCGCCGAGCCCGCGGCGTCGTTGTCGGCTGTCCAGCTCAGGGTGGTGCTGTCCTTGGCGGGCGTGAGCTCCACAGGCCCCTTGGGGATGGTGAGCGGGGCGCCGTCGCCCGGGGTGTAGGTCACGTGGCCCGCGATGGTGGCGTGTTGTGTCATGGCGAATTCCTCTGCGGCCCTGCCGCTGTGGTCGTGCCTCCATTGCATGGCCACGGCGTGCGGCGCGGTGTAAGACCGCGCTGCGCCCGTCTGTCAGGGAGGGACCACGGCTTGCGTGCGTTCCTGCCGCACGAGGTACAGCCCGCTGCCGATGATGATGGCGCCGCCCAGCAGGGTCGAGAGCCCCGGCACGGCCTGCCACAGCACCCAGTCCAGCCCCATGCCCCAGGCCAGGGCCGTGTACTCGAACGGCGCCACCACCGAGGCCTGGCCGTGGCGGAAGGCCTCGGTGATCGCCAACTGCCCCAGGAAGCCCGTGACGGCCAGGCCCGCCACCAGCGGCCAGTGCGCCTGCGCCACGTCCACCCAGTTCGGCCAGGCCAGCGCCCCGGCGCCCAGCGCGAGCAGCGCGGTGGTCCAGAACACCAGGCTGGCGCTGGAGTCGGTGCGCGTGAGCACGCGCCCCGTGATGGCCGACACCGCGTAGCCCGCGGCCGCGCCCAGCACGGCCAGCGCGCCCAGCGTGAAGAAAGCCTCCTGGCTGGGCCGCAGCGCCACCAGCACGCCCGCCATGCCCAGGGCTATCGCCACCCAGTGCGCGGGGCGCACCTTCTCGCGCAGCACCACGGTGGACAGCGCCGTGATCAGCAGCGGCGCGATGAAGAACAGCGTGTAGGCCTCGGCTAGCCCCAGTTCGCGCAGCGCGTAGGCGAACAGCGCGAGCATGGACACGTTGAGCACGCCGCGCAGCAGGTGCAGCGGCCAGCGCACCTTGAGCAGCCCGGCCGCTTCGCCGCGCCACAGCACGTACAGCGCCACCAGCGGCAGGGCGGCCCAGCCGCGCAGCGCCGCCACCTGCAGGGCGGGGTAGCTGCCCGACAGGGTCTTGAGCAGCGCGTCCATCAGCGAGAAGCAGCCCACGGCGGCCACCATGGCCATGATGCCGCGCAGGTTGCCCGAGGGCTCGGCCATGGCCGGCGCAGGGGGAAGAGGCATGGGGAGAAAAAAAGAGCGCCGCCCCGGGATGGGGCGGAATCAAAAAGTGTAGCTGCTGCTCAGCGCTTGCGCTTGCCGCGCGTGAGGGCGTCCTGCAGCAGCGGGATGGCCCACAGCACGGCCAGCGCCAGCACGGTGCTGAGCACCGCCGTCATCTCCCGCCCCAGCCCGGCGGAGACGCCGATGGCGGCCGTGAGCCAGATGCCCGCGGCCGTGGTCAGCCCCTTCACCTGGCCTTCCGCGTCGCCCTTGAGGATGGTGCCCGCGCCCAGAAAGCCCACGCCCGCGATCACGCCCTGCAGCACGCGGCTGTTGTCCGCCGGCGAGATGCCCGCCTGCTGCGCCACCAGCACGAACAGCGCCGCGCCCATGGCCACCAGCATGTGGGTGCGCACGCCGGCGGCCTTGCCCGCGTGCTCGCGCTCCCAGCCCAGCAGGCCGCCCAGCAGCGCGGCCACGCCCAGGCGCACGGTGATGCGCGTGGCCTGCGCGGCGTCGGGCACGTCCGAGAATTCCGCCGCCACGGTGCGTGCGATTTGGGTCCACCAGTCATCCATGCGGCACTGTGGCGCAAGGGCGGGGTGCACGGCAAGCGGCGCGGGGCGGGCGCTGCGGTAGGACGCAGCCGACGCCTGAAATATGAGCAAAATCGGCCTCCAGAGCTTATCCAGCAAGCGAATGCAGCTATTGATTTAGTAGTGCATGGTCCCACGGCAGCTGCGCCAGCAAACGTTGCCAGTCCTGCGCCGGACCGGTGTCCTGCGCGTCCCCGGCGGGCCAGCGCAGCCCGCTGTCGAACACCAGCGGCGCGCCCGTCACGGGGTGCGGCAGCGCGAGCTGCCAGGCGTGCAGCCACAGCCGCTGCTGGCCCAGGCGCTCGGCCCACCAGCGGTTGAGCGGGCCCTTGCCGTGCGTGGCGTCGCCGATGATGGGGTGTGCCAGGTGCTTGAGGTGGCGGCGGATCTGGTGGCGCCGCCCCGTGTGCGGCTCGGCCTCGACCAGCGATGCGCGCGTGGCGGCAAAGCGCGGGTCGCTGGCCTCGGGCAGCGTGAGCCGTGCCAGCAGCCGTACGCTGGTGCGCGCCGCCTGCGCCGGCGCATCGGCAGGCGCGTCGTCGGGCTTGAGGGCGTGGTCCACCAGCGCGCTTGCGGGCGCCCAGCCGCGCACCAGGGCCAGGTAGCGCTTGCGCACGGCCTGGTGCTCGAAGGCCTGCGACAGCGCGCGCGCCGCCTCGCTGTGCAGCGCCATCACGAGCACGCCGCAGGTGCCCTTGTCGAGCCGGTGCACGGGGAACACGTGCCGGCCCAGTTGGTCGCGCAGCGCCTGCATGACGAAGCGCGTCTCGCCCGCGTCCAGCCCCGTGCGGTGCACCAGCCAGCCGGCGGGCTTGTAGACGGCGACGAGGTGCTCGTCGCGCCAGAGGATGGGCAGGGCGGACATGGAGCCGCGCATTGTGCCCATAAACTCGCGGCACCACAGAAGCATAGAAGGAGACGAGCCATGTCGGCAGGAGACTGGAAGGACATGTACGCCGCCGCCGTGGCCGGCGACCTGGCGCTGGTGCGCCACCACATCGGCGCGGGCGTGAACCCCAACTACCAGCACCCCGAGATCCTGTGCACGCCGCTGGTGGCCGCCCTGATCCACGGCCACGACGGCATCGCGCACTACCTGCTGGCGAACGGGGCCGACCCGCACCTGCGCTCCGAGTTCGACGGCCTCACGCCGCTGCAGGCCGCCCGCCGCCACCAGCGCACGGAGTTCGTCGCGCTGCTGCAGGCGCGGGGCGCGAAGGAGGAGCGCCGGCCCTTCTGGTGGCGCTGGCTGCCGGTCTGAGATGGGTTCCAGGTCAGCGCGAGGATTCGCGCCACCAGGTGCGCAGCATGTACAGCACCGGCAGCGACACCAGCGCGGTGCAGATCCAGGCGTACCACCGGCCCTCGGGCAGCACGGGCTCGGCCAGGCTCCACAGCTGCGCGCCCGGCCCGCCGGCCGCGACCATGGCCTGGCCGAACTCCGCCACGGCGCCCAGCATCATCTGGATGGCCAGCAGCGACAGAAGCACGGCGGAAAGGCGGAACACCGCCAGCAGGCCGATGCGCGTGCCGATCCGGCGCGAGGCCACCGCCAGGCAGGCCACGCCCACCAGCCCCAGCGCCGCGCCGGCCAGCACGTCCGCGCCGTCGGTGCGCAGCCACAGCGAGCGCAGGAACAGCGCGGCCTCCAGCGTCTCGCGCAGGCCCGCCACCAGGCTGAATGCCAGCAGCGCCACGGGGGCTGACGGCTTTTCGAGCCACGCGGCCACGAACGCCTGGGTGCGCGAGCGGATGGTGTCCTGGGCCACGAGCAGGGTGCTGACCAGCACCAGCACGCCGGCGGCCAGAAGGAAGGTCAGCCCCGCCGTCCAGCGCGGGTCGGGCGCCGCGGCGATGAGCCACAGGCCCAGGCCGATGCCCAAGGCGCAGCCCGCCGCCGCGCCGCCCGCCACCCAGGCGAACAGGTGCCAGGACTGCGCGGCCCGCAGGCTGGCCGCGAGCGAACCCAGGATCAGGATCAGTTCGGCCGATTCCCGCAGGATCACGGCAAATGCATCGAACACAGGCAAGGCGCGCCCGGAAGGGCTGTCGTGGGGAAAAAGATAAGTGCAATTATCTTCAGGGGCATCCCGCGCCATGCGACACTGCGCAGCCTTTACTCCGGCTTTACCCCGCCTTTACACCACCTGCCTCGCAGCCCGCCCTATGAACGACAAGGACCTCCTGAGCATCATCGACCGCGCCGTGGACGAGTTCAACGGGGACCTGGACGAGCTCGAAAGCGCCATCGGCATGCTGCTGCTGGGGCGGCACTACGGGTGGCGCGTCATGCTGCTCATCCACAGCCCCACGACGATCCGCAAGTACCAGAAGATCCTGGGCATCAAGGGCCTGCGGGACATCCTGCCCGAGGTCGGCGTGCTCGCGCACCGCTCGAACGCGTGGCGCCTGGTCGATGGCACCAAGAACTTCTGGAAGGTGGTGCGGGGGCAGATCAGCGGCGTGCGCAGCGCACGGGTCAACAAGGCCAACACCGACTGAGCGGCGGCTGCGGGACCGGACCGCAGTAGTCTTCCGAGGCGCTACCGGCAGGGCGGGTGGCCTGGCATTGCTCCATGCCCTGGTGTTTCGGTAGTGCTGCAATGGTAGTATTTGGCGATACTACTTTTAGGCCGAATGCCCCGCTCCACCTTGACGAAGAAAGCACCCTTCCGCAAAGCGGGGACCGCCGCTCCCGCGCCGCTGCCTGCCCGGAATGCCGCGCCGCCAGCGGATGAGGCGGCGGCCGGCCGCGCGCAGGTGCTGCAGCGCTTGCGGGCCGGCGGCCTGCACCCCACGACGGCGCGCATCGGCATCTACCAGACCATCGCCGCCGCGGGGCTGGAGGGCGCCACGGCCAAGGATGTCTTCCAGTCGATGTTCGCGCGCGGGACGCGGGCCGCGGCGAGCAGCGTGTACCGGATCCTGCGGGAGTTCAGCGAGCACGGGCTTGTCTCCGTCACGCTCAACGGGAGCCGGACGGCGGTCTTCTTCGTGCGCCCCAGCGGGCAGGCGCCCAAGGTGATCCGATTCGAATGCGCCAAGACCCATCGGCTCGCCGTGGTCGAGGATGCGGACCTGCACGCGCGCCTGCTCGCCGCCGCGCGGCAATCGGGCCTGCGCCTCGACGGGCGCAACCTCCTGGTGCGGGCCTAGCCCCGCCAGATCAGCGCGGGCGTGAGCTGTTCCAGCCGGGCGCAGCCCAGTTGGGCCATGGCCAGCTCCAGTTCGGCGCGCAGCATCTGCAGCAGGTGCGCCACCCCCGGCAGCCCCGCCACGGCCAGCGCGTGCAGCACGGGCCGGCCGACGAGCACGGCGCTAGCGCCCAGGGCCAGGGCCTTGGCGGCGTCGGTGCCCCAGCGCACGCCGCTGTCCAGCAGCAGGGGCACGTCCACCGCCTGGCGGATGGCGGGTAGCACGTCCAGCGGCGAGGGCACGCCGTCCATCACCCGGCCGCCGTGGTTGGAGACAACGAGCGCATCGGCCCCGCGCGCCACGGCCTCGCGCGCCTGCGCGGGCGACAGGATGCCCTTGACCAGCAGGGGCAGGCGCGTCTGCGCGCGCAGCCAGTCCAGGTCGTCCCAGGTGGGCGCTGCGTCCGCCAGCGGCGAGCCGAGCAGGATGGCGCCTTGCCCCGCCTGCGCCGTGTGCCGCGCGGCGGGAAAGCCGCGCAGGTTGGCGGCCTGCACGCCGGGCGGCAGCGCCAGGCCCGCGCGCTTGATGGCGGCGTCCACCGTCCAGACGATGGCCTGGTAGCCCGCCGCCTCGGCCCGGCGCACCAGGGCCAGCGTGTGCTCGCGCTCGGGCTGGGCGTAGAGCTGGAACCACAGCGGTGCGCCCCGGCCCAGCTCCCGCACCGCGCCGTGGGCGGCGGCCGCGATGTCTTCCAGCGTGTGGCTGGACAGGGTGCTGGCGACGTAGCCCGCCTGCAGCGCCATGGCGGCGCGCACGCTGGCGAGTTCGCCCTCGGGGTGCACCAGCCGCTGGTAGGCCACGGGCGCCACCAGCAGCGGGTGGGCCAGGTCCTGGCCCAGCAGCGACAGCCGCGTGTGGCCGCCGCGCAGGCTGGCGACGGGGTGGGGCAGCAGTTGCAGCCGGTCGAAGGCGGCGCGGTTGTGCGCCAGCGTCAGGCCCTGGTCGCTGCCGCCCTGGATGTGGCGCCAGGCGCTGGCCTCGACGTGGTGCACGGCGTGGCGCTCGTAGTCGGCGGCGTGGGCGATGTCGCCGGGGATGCGGGCGAGGGCGGGGCGCACGGGGGCGCCGAGGGCGTTCAGGGGTGTTTCCATGCCAAATCAGGCTCCAGCGCTTATGTGGCAAGCGCGAGCAGCTATTGTTTTTGAATCGATCATGCCTGCGACCACATGCGCAAGAGGTTGTGGTACGTGCCCGACAGGGCGGCCAGGCTGGGGTCGCCGGGGTGGCGCGCGGTGAGCTGCTGGATCTGCTGGTCCAGGTCGAACAGGATGCGGCGCTGCTCATCGGACGCCACCAGGCTGTGCGTCCAGAAGAAGCTGCCGTAGCGCGTGCCGCGTGTGACGGCGTTGACGCGGTGCAGGCTGGTGCCGGGGTAGACGATGGCGTCGCCGGCGGGCAGCTTCACGCTCTGGTGGCCGAAGGTGTCTTCCACCACCAGCTCGCCGCCGTCGTACTCCTCGGGGTCGCTCAGGAACACGGTGGTGGACACGTCGGTGCGCACCTTGATGGCCGTGCCGGGAATGGTGAAGAAGGCGTTGTCCACGTGGTTGCCGTAGGTGCCGCCGCCCTCGTAGCGGTTGAAGCGCGGCGGCAGCACCTTGAGCGGCAGCGCGGCGGACAGGAACAGGGGGCTGGCGCCCAGCCTGTCCAGGATCAGGTCGCCCAGTTGCGCGGCCAGCGGGCTGTCGATGGGCAGTTGCAGGTTGGCCTTGACCGCGGCGGCCAGGTGGCCCGCCGTGGCGCGGCCGTCCTGCCACAGCCCTTGTTCCTGCGCCTGCTCCAGGGCCTGGCGGCAGGCGCGGACTTCGTCGCGGGAAAGCAGGGCGGGAATGCGCAGCAGCATGGCGGATTTGAGAAAGAGAAAGAAGGAAGGTATCAGAACAAAGCCCCGCCGCAGAGGCTGCGGCGGGGCTTTGGCTGGAGCCAGGTCAAGAACGGATCAATACACGAACTTGAGCGACACCACGGCCGAGCGGCCCGCGCCCATGCCGGCGTAGTGCGCGGCGTAGGCGGTGTTGAAGTACACCTTGTTGCTCAGGTTGTACACGTTGAGCTGCAGGTTCAGGTTCTTGCTGAAGGCGTAGCTGGCCATGGCGTCGTAGCGCACGTAGCCGGGCGTGCCCTTGCGGATGAGCGAGCCGTTGCTGCTGAACGAATAGCCGCCCACCACGTCGCTCTGGCCGAAGGCGCCCAGGCCCAGGGTGAGCTGTGGCGTGACCTTGTAGCTGGTCCACAGGCTGAAGCTGTGCTTGGGCGTGTTGGGGAAGGCCTGGCCGTTGGCGGCGCTGGGCGTGCAGGCGCCGCCGCCGCGGGGGCACGAGGCGCCGGCGTTCTTCTGCTCGCTGTCCATGTAGGTGTAGCCGCCGAACACGTCCCACTGCCTGCCCACGCGGCCCGCGAAGCCCAGTTCGATGCCGTTGACGACCTTGTCGCCGCCCATCGTGACCAGGCCGGACACGTCGGTGATGCGGGCGTTGGTGGTCTCGTTGCGGAAGATGGCGGCCGTCAGCGACAGGTTGTTGTCCAGCACGTCCCACTTGGTGCCCAGCTCGAACGAGCGGGTCTTTTCGGGTTTGAGGTCATCGGCGTTGGCCACCGTGATGGCCTGGCCTTCGCTGCCCTGGCCCACGGTGTTGCCGCCCGGCGTGGACGCGGTGCCCATGCTGGCGTAGATGCTGGCATTGGGCTGCAGCTTGTACACCACGCCCAGCTGGTAGTTGAGCAGGTTGTCGTCGCGGTCGTAGGCGGTGGTCGCGTTCCACTGCCTGGTGCTGTAGCGGTCGTAGCGCAGGCCGGCGTTGACGAGCCACTGCGGCGTCAGCGTGATGGTGTCGAAGGCGTAGAGCGCGGCGGTGGTGGTCTTGTAGTGCGTGAAGGCGTTGGCGCGCACCGTGCGGCCCGTCCAGGGGTCGTTGCCGTTGGGGGTGTACAGGCTGGTGCACATGTAGGGCGACAGGCCCGTCACGCACTGGTTGGTGTTGGCGATGGCGTTGCCGTTGGCATCGACCATGCTGTAGCTGTCGTTGTCCGATTCCTCGCGCGACAGCTCCAGCCCGGCGGCGAACTGGTGCTTCACGCCGCCGGCGATGGCCTGGCCGGTGAACTCGGTCAGGTTCTGCAGCGTCTTGTTCTCGGCGTAGCGCGAGTTCAGGCGGCGCCAGACCTTGCCGTTGGCCACGTTGCTCTGGCTGTCGTCGGGCTGCGTCCACACGTAGTCCTGCGTGCCCTGGCTCCAGCGCGTGGCGTTGCGGATCTTGTTGGTGTCGCTGAACTTGTGCTCGATGCTGGCGGTGAGCATGTCGCTCTTTTCCTTGCGGAAGTCGCGCGCCTTCAGGCCGTACCAGTTGTCGCGGTTGCCGCCGTAGATGGGCTTGACGAAGGTCGGCACGGTGAGCCCGGTGACGCTGCCCATGCCGTAGGGCACGCCGGTGTCGGGCATGTCGTCGCTCTGCATGTGCTCGTAGCTCAGCGTGATCTCGGTGGGCGTGCCCAGGCCGAAGGTCACCGTGGGCGCGATGCCCCAGCGCTGGTTGTCCGGGCCGTTGCGGCCGGGCACGTCGGCGTCGTGCGCCATGGCGTTCAGGCGCACGGCCACGCCCTCGCCCACCACGCGGTTCAGGTCGATGGTGCCGCGCTTGTAGCTGTCGGTGCCCAGGCCCACGTCGCCGGTGATGAAGTTCTCGTTGCGCGCCTTCTTGGTCTGCAGGTTGATGCTGCCGCCCGCGCCGCCCCGGCCCGCGTAGGCCGAGTCGGAGCCCTTGACGACCTCGACGGACTCGATGTTGAACACCTCGCGCGAGCGTGCGCCGATGTCGCGCATGCCGTCTACGAACAGGCTGCTTTGCGAGTCGCTGCCGCGCAGGAAGGGCCGGTCGCCCACGGGGTTGCCGCCTTCGCCCGCGCCGAAGGTGATGCCGGGGCTGGTGCGCAGCGCCTCGGTCAGGCTGGTCGAGCCGGTCTGGCGGATCACCTCTTCATTGATGACCTGCACCGTCTTGGGCGTGTCGATCAGCGGCGCGGTGAACTTGGCCGAGGGCGCCTTTTCCACCTTCACGGGGGCGGCGGTGTCGGTCACGGTCACCGTGCCCAGGTTGGCGGCGTCCTGCGCGAAAGCAGTAGTAGCGGCAAAGCACAACCCTGCGGCGGCCAATGCCACGCTGGTGCGCCTTGCGGGAGGAAGGTTGTTTTGGGGGTTGCTCATGGTCTCTCCGTTGAATTCAGGAGCCATTGTTGTTGCAAATGAGAATGGTTTTGGTTCTGAAAATAAAAAAACAAGAGTAGTGTTGTGAATGAACTACTAAATTCAGGGGAACAGGCTGGAATCCGTCCCTTTGGCAGGCGATTTATCGTGATTTTTGATAACCATTCGGGCTGGCGCCGGGCTACGCCGGCCCGGCGACAATCGGGTCCATGACCCTGAAGAAAACCATCCTGCCCCTGCAACTGCTGGTGGCCCCCGACAAGAACGACCCCGCGCCGCTGATCCTCTACCACGGGCGCGGCTGCCCCGACGGCTTCGGCGCCGCGCTGGCCGCGTGGCTCTACTACGGCGATGCCGCCGAATACAAGGGCCTGGACCATGGCGACGTGCGGACGGTGGACGGCCTGCCGCCGGTGGACGGCCGCGCGGTCTACATCCTCGACTTCTCGTTCGCCGAGGACATCCTGCGCGCCATCGACGCGCGTGCGGCCAAGCTGGTGATGCTGGACCACCACAAGAGCGCCGCCGAGAAACTCACCGGCTTCGCCTGCCGCTGCGGCGTGGTGCACTTCGACATGGCCAAGTCGGGCGCGCGGCTGGCCTGGGAGTTCTTCCACCCGCAGGCGCCCGTGCCGGACCTGATCCGCTACGTGGAGGACCGCGACATCTGGAAGTGGGAGTTCGCCGAGAGCGCGGGCTTTCTCTCCGCGCTGGACATGGAGCCGCAGGACTTCGCGCGCTGGCGCGAGATCGCGGCCTTCACGCCCGAGCAGCTGGCGCGCTTCATGGCGCGCGGCGCGGCCATGGACGAAAAGTACCGCAAGCTCTGCGCCGACATCGCCGAGGGTGCGCAGCCCCTGGTGTTCAACGGCATCGCTGGGCTGATGGTGAATGCGCCGGGCATGTTCCACAGCCTGGTGGGCGACATGCTGTCGGCGCAGAGCGGCACTTTCGCGCTGATGTGGAGCGCCGGCCCCAAGGGCGTGAAGGCGGGCCTGCGTTCGCAGCGCAACTTCGACTGCATCGCCCTGGCCGAGAGCATGGGCGGCGGCGGCCATGCGCAGGCCTGCGGCTTTCGCATGGGGGTGGAGCGGCTGCCCGAACTGCTCTCCGGCGTGCTCAATTCGGCGCCGGCGGCACAGGCGTAGGGGCCGCTTCCTCGAACCGGTCCACCCGGCGCAGGGCGCCGAAGGCCAGCATCCAGCCGCCCACAACGCCCAGCGTGCACAGGCCGCCCACCACGGCGGCGGGCACCACGCCCAGCCACGCGGCGCTGGTGCCGGCGCGGAACTCTCCCAGCTCGTTGGACGAGCCGATGAACAGCATGTTCACCGCGTTCACGCGCCCGCGCATGGTGTCGGGCGTGGAGAACTGCACCAGCGCGCCGCGGATATACACGCTGACCATGTCGGCCGCGCCCGCCACCATCAGCGCCGCCAGCGACAGCCAGAACACGGTGGACAGCGCGAAGACCAGGTTGGCCGCGCCGAACGCGGCCACGGCGATGAACATGGTGCGCCCCACGTGGCGGCTGATGGGGCGCAGGCTCAGGTAAAGCCCCGTGCCCACCTCGCCCAAGGCCATGGCGCTGCGCAGCGCGCCCAGGCCGGCGGGGCCCACATGCAGCACCTCCTGCGCATAGATGGGCAGCAGGGCCACCACGCCGCCCAGCAGCACCGCGAACAGGTCCAGCGAGATCGTGCCCAGGATGATGGGCCGCGAGCGGATGAACCCGATGCCCGCGCCGAAACGCTCGAACATCGTGCCCTGCGCGGGCCCTGGCACGCTGGCGTGGGCCACCACCACGCGCAGCAGCAGCGCCACGCCCAGGCCGAAGCAGGCGCAGCACACGGCATAGGTCAGCTCGCCGCCGCCCAGCGCATACAGCAGCCCGCCCAGCAGCGGCCCGCCGATGCTGGCCACGCGCATGAGCATGCTGTTGGCGGCGATGGCCTGCGCGAGCTGGCCGCGCGGCACGATCTGCGGCAGCAGGCTCTGCATGGCCGGGCCCGAGAACGCGCGCGAGCAGCCATACAGCACCAGCACCGCATAGATGCCCGCCACGCCGCTGGCGCCATGGCCCGACAGCCACCACAGCAGCGCGCTGCACAGCCCGCCCACGGACCAGCTGGCGGCCAGGATGCGCCTGCGGTCGAAACGGTCGATCAGGTCGCCCGCCGGCAGCAGCAGGCACAGCATGGGCAGGAACTGCGCCAGCCCCACATAGGCCAGCGCCAGCGGCTCGCGCGTGAGGTCGTACACCTGCCAGGCCACCACCACGGCCTGCACCTGGGTGGCGACCACGGCCACCACCCGGGCGATCAGGAAGGAGACGAAGCCGGCATGGCGGTAGACGCTGGAGGGTGCGTCGGCGGGAGAGGAGGGGGAGACGGTCACGGAAGGGGGCGGGGCGCGAGGGGCGAGCCGGGGATGCTATCGGTTTTGCGCCTGCCTCGCCCGGGGTGGGATTTCCGGCCCGCTATTTCAGTCAGCGCGCATGCCGGTGCCGGTAGTCCCATGGCGCCAGCGGCCGTCGCTGCGACCACAGCCCCGCGCCGCTGGCGCGCGCCTGGCGCTGCAGCGGCGCCAGATGCGGGTGGCCCTGGGCATAGGGCGTGTACACCCAGGCCAGCCCGGCGCGCACCTGGGCCGAGGCCGCGTCGGTGCCGCCGCAGCGCACGTTGGCCACCGTGCGGCCGTAGCTGTCTTCGTCCACGGGCTGCAGCGCGGCGCGCTGCCGGAAGCACAGCCGCGCCAGGTTCTGCCGCGACTTCTGGCCGAATGCCTGGCGGGCCTCGGGGGCGTCGATGGCGGCGATGCGCACCTTGACTTGATGGTAGGCGCCGGGAGCGCCGCAGCGTGCGGTGAGGGTGTCGCCGTCGCTGATGGCGACGACCAGGCAGAGCAGGGTAGAGATGGGCACGGGGGCACGGGGACGGGAAAAGCTGGTTTCCGTCAGTAACAGGAATTTCGGGCTCCAGCGCTTCATGGGCAAGCGCTGGCAGCTATTAATAGTGTAGCATTTGGGGCGGGGCTCCGGCCGCGCCTGTCCGGCGCCCGGAACCGGCCTCCGTGCAGGATGTCTGAGCACCCATGCCGGGAATCTGCTGACCCGGCAGAAATCCGGCAGAAAGAAAGACAGAACGAACAAGGAGTTTCCGTTGCCGAGCTTTTCATGGACCGCACCGTATTCCCCGGCACCAACAACCGCAACGCTCCGGCGCCGCTTGGCCCGCCTCGCTGCGGCCGGCTTGGGGGTCGCCGCGCTCGCGGGCTGCATGAGCACCAGCAGCCCCAAGACCTTCGGCGTGCAGGAGAGCTTCGGGTCTGTGAGCACCTACTCGCGCATGTTCGACGCCACGCCGGGCCAGACCTGCGAGGCATCGCGCCGGGCCCTGCTCAGCCAGGGCTACATCATCTCGTCCAGCAGCGCCGACCTGGTGGAAGGCCACAAGAGCTTCCAGCCCGAGGCGGAATCGCACCTGCAGATGGTGGTGCGCGTGGTCTGCGTACCCGAGTCCAGCGATGGCCGCGTGAGCCTGGGCTTCGTGACCGCGCTGCAGGACACCTACGCGCTGCGCAAGACCAACAATTCCGCCAGCCTGGGCGTGGGCGCGCTCGGCTCGGTGTCGCTGCCGGTGTCGGCCAGCAGCGAATCCATGGTCAAGGTGGGCAGCGAGACCATTTCCAAGGACACGTTCTACGAGAGCTTCTTCGACCTGGTCAGGCGCTATCTGGTGATCGACCAGGACCCCTCCTAGCGCGGCCCCGGGCAGGGCCCGCCACTTTACTTTTGCCAAGGCTTGGCCCACCATCGCTCCTGGGAGCGCCCGGGCAGGCACGCTTCCGCCCCTGAAGGAGACCCGCCATGGATTCCGTCACCACGCTCGCTCCCTCCACCCCCGTCCGCTACCAGGGCGCCGCGCGCAACGCGGATGACCCGGCGCGCGAGCGCGCGGCCGCCGCCAATGCGCAGCCCCAGCAGCCCCAGTCCACCACCGTCACGCTGAGCCGCCGGGCGCAGGAACTGGCCGCAAGCGAGGCGCAGGACGACGCCCGGGCCGCCGCCGAGGCCCAGCAGTCCGCCAGCGCCGCCGACGCCGCGCAGGAAGCCCGGCGCACCCAGACTGCCCAGGCGGCCGAGCGGGCAGACGCGGACGGTGCCAGGGCCCAGGCCGATGCCCAACTGCGCCGCGCCTATGCCGACCCGGACGGGGCGGCCGCCCGTTAACTGCGCTCGCATCGCCCCAGAGTTCTCGCCATGGCCACTTCCCTCGCCGTCGTACCCGGGGCATCGGCCCCCTCGTATGCGCTGCAGGCCGCGCGCCGCGAGGCCCAGCAGGCCGAGGAAACGGCGCGCAACCTCCGCTCCCAGGCCCAGGCGGCGCAGCGCAGCGCCGACCAGGAACAGGCGCGCGCCGACAGCCTGTCGGACCAGTCGTCCGAGGCGGACCAGCGCTCGGCCGCGGCGCGCCGCCATGCCAGCGGCGCCACCGCAGCAGTGCCCGCGCTGCGCAGCGTGCCCTTCGTCAACGCCTCGGGCCAGCCCACGGGCGTGCTGCTGCACGCCGTGGCCTGAGCGGCATCAGCAGCCCTGCCACGTCCCGGGCGCCAGCCCTTCCAGCGTGTACGGCCCCACGGCCGCACGGATGAGCCGCAGCGTGGGGTGGCCCACGGCGGCCGTCATGCGCCGTACCTGGCGGTTGCGCCCTTCACGGATGACCAGTTCGATCCACGCCGTGGGAATGGCCTGGCGCTCGCGGATGGGCGGATGGCGCGGCCACACGGCGGGCGCGGGCTCCAGCAGGCGGGCGCGGGCGGGCAGGGTGGGGCCGTCGTTCAGCACCACGCCCTGGCGCAGCGCGGCCAGCGCGGCCTCGCCGGGGATGCCTTCTACCTGCGCCCAGTAGGTCTTCTCCATCTTGAAGCGCGGGTCGGCGATGCGGGCCTGCAGCCGGCCGTCGCTGGTGAGCAGCAGCAGGCCCTCGCTGTCGGCGTCCAGCCGCCCGGCCACGTACACGCCGGGCAGGGCGATGTAGTCCTTCAGGCCCTGCCACTTCCCTTCGGGCGTGAACTGGCTGAGCACGCCGTAGGGCTTGTTGAAGCGGATCAGGCGCGGGGCGGTCATGGGGTGGAGTATTTTCAATGCCAAAAAGGCCTCCAGCGCTTATGCAGAAAGCGCTGGCAGCTATCAAACAGATAGTGAATCTCAGGCGGCGATGAAGAGGGCCGGGTCCACCATCGTGCGGTTGAGCATCACGCCCCAGTGCAGGTGCGGCCCCGTCACGCGGCCGGTGGCGCCCACCTTGCAGAAGGCTTCGCCCGCCTGCACCACGTCGCCCACGCGCACGTCCATGCTGCTCAGGTGGCAGACCATGGTGAGCAGGCCCCGGCCGTGGTCCAGCCACACCGTGCCGCCGTTGAAGAAGTAGTCGCCCACGTCGATCACCCGGCCCGCCAGCGGCGCCACGATGGGCGTGCCCGTGGGCGCGGCGATGTCCATGCCGCTGTGCGGGTTGCGCGGCTGGCCGTTGAACACGCGCCGCAGCCCGAACGAGCTGGAGCGCCGCCCCGGCACCGGCACGCGCATGCGCAGCGAGGTCGGCGCGGGCTCGGTGAAGGTGGCCATCACCCCGGCCTGGTGGTCGCGCTCGCGCTCGTAGCGCGCCTGGTCCTCGGGCGAGAGGTCCACCGTGCGGGGTGCGACCTTCAGGTGCTGTTCCTTGTACTGCTTGTGCGCCACGGCGTAATGCACCAGGCGCGTGGCGCCGTCCTGCGACTGCACCGTGACGAACGCATCCCCGGGCGCCGCCGCCAGCGGAATGCCCACCACGGCCGTCCATTCGATGGCGTCGCCCACGACCAGCACCGGCACGTCGGCATAGCCCTGGCGCACATGCACGACAGGCCGCGCGCCCGCCGGCCCCAGCGAGAGCCGCGCCACGCCGCCGGGCACCTGCAGCGCCTGGGGCCATACGGCGGGGGTGGATGCGGCTGCTTGAGGCTTGGCATGCAGCAGCCCCGCGGCGGGCAGTGCCAGCAGGCCGCCGGCGCGCAGCAGCGCCTGGCGGCGGGTGAATTGCGGAAGCCCGAACACGTCAGTGCGCCACGAATTCGTACGTGACCGCTTCGCTCTCCACCCTGTCCAGCACCTCGTGCAGTTCCTCCTCGCTGTCGGTGCTGCTCCACATGTCTTCGGGGTCGGTGGCGAACAGGGGCTCGATGGCGATGTCCAGGAACCTGCCGTCGGACATTTCGACGACGGGCGTGCCTTCGGAGGTCTCGACCAGTTCCCAGTCGTCGGGCACGGACATTTCGAGTTCGATGGTGACTTTGAGCTTTTTCATGGGTGGCAGGTGTTTCGTGTGGGATGGGTGAATCGGCTGGACCGTGCAGCGTACCGCAGTGCGGTGGCTGGAGTATTCTTTTCCCGCGCCCTGCACGGGCGTTTGTTTCCCCTCATCCCCTCCTGGAGCACCCCAATGACCCCCAAGAAAACACTCGCCCTGGCCGCCGCGGCCCTCGTGGCCGGCCTGCTGTCCTTCGGCCAGGCCGCGCAGGCCGGGCCCCGGCTCGACAAGATCATGGAAACCAAGGTCCTGCGCGTGGGCACGCCGGGCGATTACAAGCCGTTCGCCATCAAGACGGACGCCGGCTTCTCGGGCCACGACATCGACGTGATCGAGGCGATGGCCAAGGAGCTGGGCGTGAAGATCGAGTACGTGCAGACCTCCTGGCCCAACCTGATGAAGGACATCCAGGCCGACCGGTTCGACGTGGCCGTGGGCGGCATCACCCGCAACGTCGCGCGCATCCGCCAGGTCGAGATGCTCCCCGGCTACGCGCCCTTCGGCAAGGTGGCGCTGGTGCGTTCCGCGGACAAGGCGAAATTCGCCGCGCCGGAGGACCTCAACAAGGCCGGCGTGCGCGTCATCAAGAACCCCGGCGGCACCAACGAGGCCTATGTGCTGGAGAACCTCAAGGCCGCCCAGGTCAGCACGCACGAGAAGAACGCCGAGATTCCCGCGCTGATCGCCGAGGGCAAGGGCGACGTGATGATCACCGAGACCTACGAGGCCCTGGTCTACAGCAAGGCCGACCCGCGCCTCTTCGCGGCCTTCATGGACGCGCCGCTCACGCCCAAGAGCTACCTGGGCTTCATGCTGCCCAAGGACGATGCGGACTACACCCGCGTGATGGGCTTCGTCTGGGGGCAGATCGACAGCCGGGGCGCGCTCAAGCAGGCGGCGGACAAGTGGCTCAAGTGACGGCGGCTGCTACTGCCTACTCGGCGGGGATCTCCGCCTCGACCAGCTGCGCCAGCAGCTGCAGCGATTCCTGCCAGCCCAGGTAGCAGGCCTCGGTGGGGATCACGGCGGGGATGCCCGCCTGCTCCACCGCCATCTCCGTGCCCACCAGCACCGGCTTGAAGGTGATGGTGGTGCGCATCTCGCCGGGCAGGTTGGGGTCGTCGAAGCGGTCGGTGTGCACGATGCGCTCGCCGGGCGCCAGCTCCACGTATTCGCCGCCGAAGGCGTGCGTCTGGCCGTTGCTGAAGTTGGTGAACTGCATGCGGTAGCTGCCGCCCACGCGGGCGTCCAGGCTGAGCACCCGCCCCGTGAAACCATGCGGCGGCAGCCACTTGGCCAGGGCGTCGGGGTCCAGGAAGGCGCGGTAGATGCGCTCGGGCGGGGCGCGCAGCACGCGGTGCAGCGTCACGGTGCCGGTGGCGGGTGTCGTTGTCGTCATGGTCGTCTCTCCTTTGTCAGCGGTGTACACCAACCTACGACGAACGGGGGCCCGTGTTTTCGACAGCCGTGAAATCCCTTGGCCGCACCGGGGCGAAGGGATTGGGCATGAAATCGGCCTCCAGCGCTTGATGGGCAAGCGCTGGCAGCTACCGAAAGCGTAGTGTTATTTACCCCAGCTGTCCTTCAACCCCACGGCCAGGTTGAATACCGGCTTGCCCGCCCGGTGGTCCACGCGGTCGGCGACGAAGTAGCCGTGCCGCTCGAACTGGAACTTGTCGTCCGGCGCGGCGTTCGCGAGGGACGGCTCCACGATGGCCGTCACCACCTGCAGGCTGTTGGGGTTCAGGCTCTCGATGAAGTCCTTGCCGCCCGCGTCGGGCTGGGCTTCGAGGAACAGGCGGTCGTACATGCGCACCTCGGCCTGCACGCCGTCGGCCACGCCCACCCAGGTGATGGCGGCCTTGACCTTCACGCTGTCGGCGCCGGGGGTGCCGCTCTTGGTGTCGGGCACCACGGTGGCGTTCACCTGCGTGACCTTGCCGTCGGCGTCCTTCTCACAGCCGGTGCATTCGATGACGTAGCCGCCCTTCAGCCGCACCTTGTTGCCGGGGAAGAGGCGCTTGTAGCCCTTGGGCGGCACTTCCTCGAAGTCCTCGCGCTCGATCCAGACCTCCTTGCCGAGGGTGAAGTGGCGCACGGGGCTTTCCACGCCCTCGGGCGGGTGGGGCAGGGCGGGCAGGCTGCAGGGCTCCAGGTGGCCGGCGCCCATGACCTCGTCCCAGTTCGCCAGCACCAGCTTCACGGGGTGCAGCACGGCCATGCCGCGGTGGGCCTTGGCTTCCAGATCTTCGCGCAGGCAGCCTTCCAGCGTGGCGTAGTCGATCCAGCTGTCGCTCTTGGTCACGCCGATGCGCTCGGCGAACATCTGCAGCGCGGCGGGCGTGTAGCCGCGGCGGCGCAGGCCCACGATGGTGGGCATGCGCGGGTCGTCCCAGCCGCTGACCTTGTGGTCGTACACCAGCTGGGCGAGCTTGCGCTTGCTGGTGATCACGTACGTGAGGTTCAGGCGCGCGAACTCGTACTGGCGCGGGGGCGGGCTGGACAGCAGGCCGCCTTCGATGAGGCGCTCCAGCACCCAGTCGTAGAAGGGGCGCTGGTCCTCGAATTCGAGCGTGCACAGGCTGTGGGTGATCTGCTCCAGCGCGTCCTCGATGGGGTGCGCGTAGGTGTACATCGGGTAGATGCACCAGGTGTCGCCCGTGTTGTGGTGCGTGGCGCGGCGGATGCGGTAGATGGCCGGGTCGCGCATGTTGATGTTGGGGCTGGCCATGTCGATCTTGGCGCGCAGCACCATGGAGCCGTCCTCGTGCAGGCCGGCCTTCATCTCGCGAAAGCGCGCCAGGTTCTCGGCCGGGGTGCGGCTGCGGAACGGGCTGTTCACGCCGGGCTTGCTGAAGTCGCCCCGGTTGATGCGGATCTGCTCCACCGTCTGCTCGTCCACGTAGGCGTGGCCGGCCTCGATCAGGTATTCGGCCGCGCGGTACATGAAGTCGAAGTAATCGCTGGCCTGGTAGGGGGCGGCATCGGGGCTGCCGTTCCAGTCGAAGCCCAGCCATTTCACCGCGTCGACGATGCTGTCGACGTACTCGGTGTCTTCCTTTTCGGGGTTGGTGTCGTCGAAGCGCAGGTGGCACACGCCGCCGTAGTCGCGCGCCAGGCCGAAGTTGATGCAGATGCTCTTGGCGTGGCCCACGTGCAGGTAGCCGTTGGGCTCGGGCGGGAAGCGGGTGCGGATCTTCGCGGGGTCGGGCTGGCCGGCGGCATGGTGGGCGGCGTCGCCCGGCGTGCCGCCCCAGCGGCGGCTGGCGTAGGTGCCCTTTTCCAGGTCGTGCTCGATGATCTGGCGCAGGAAATTACTGGGCTTGGCGGTCTCGGAGGCTGCGGCAGCCGGTGTGTTGGCGGGGTTGGGGGTGCTCATTGGGCCATTTTAGGCGCCGGTTTCGTGAAGCTTTACGCATGGAAACGTACGCATATACGTCCGGACACAACGTAAAGACGAATTCATGCCATCCTTTCGGCTAGCTGGTGCGTTATGTACCGGTGAGGTGAGTCCATTTGGCTGGCTGTCCTCGTTCAAACAGGAGATTTCCATGACGAAAACCCGTTCTATCTATGCCGTTGCCGCTTCGGCTGGCGTGGCGCTGGCATTGCTGGCTGGCGCGGGCGCAGCCCAGGCTCGCGACGTGAATTGGTCGATTGGCATTGGCGTGCCCGGCGTGGTGGTGGGGGCCAGCAATGGCTACTACGCACCGGCGCCCGTGTACGTGGCGCCCCGGCCCATCTACCATGCGCCGCCGCCGGTGTACTACGCGCCGCCCCGGCCCGTGTACTACGCCCCCCCGGCCTACTACGCGCCTCCCCCGGTGGTGTACTACGGCGACCGCGGCTACCGCCACCACGGCCATGGACATGGCCGCTGGCATCGCTGAGCCCGGGCGCCGCAGGCAGCCCGTGCCGCGGGCTGCCTTTCTCCACCAGCCCTGCGGGGCTGTTTTTATTGGGGCGCACAGCATAATCCCGCACTCCGGCCCGCCAGCGTGGCAGGCGCGTAGCCCCTGGAGTGCATGCCCGTGAAGAAAAAAACCGTCTTTGTCCTCAACGGCCCCAACCTGAACCTGCTGGGTACGCGCGAGCCTGCCGTGTACGGCGCGCAGACGCTGGCCGATGTCGAACAGCTCTGCGCCGCGGCCTGCGAGCGCCATGGATTCGCGCTGCGCTTCCACCAGAGTAACCACGAAGGCGCGCTGGTGGACTGGATCCATGAAGCCGGCCGCCTGCACGCCGCCGGCGAGCTGGCCGGCGTGGTCCTGAACGCCGGGGCCTACACCCATACCAGCATCGCCCTGCACGACGCTGTCAAGGGCACGGGTGTCACCCTGGTCGAGCTGCACATCAGCAACGTGCATGCGCGCGAGGCGTTCCGCCACCATTCCCACCTGTCGGCCGTCGCGAAGGCGGTGATGTGCGGTTTCGGCGTGCCGGGCTACGGCCTGGCCATCGACGGGCTGGCGCAACTGCAGCAAGGCTGATGGCGCCGGCGCTCTCGATACCCGAGGACGAGGTGGAAATCACCGCCATGCGCGCCCAGGGCGCGGGCGGGCAGAACGTCAACAAGGTATCGAGCGCGGTGCACCTGCGCTTCGACGTGGCGGCATCCTCGCTGCCCGAGGGCGTGAAGGAGCGCCTGCTGGCCCTGCGCGACAGCCGCATCACCCAGGAAGGCGTGGTGGTGATCAAGGCCCAGCAGTACCGCAGCCAGGAGCAGAACCGCGCCGACGCGCTGGCGCGGCTCCATGCCCTGGTCCACACGGTGGCCGTGCCGCCGCGCGTGCGCCGCGCCACCAAGCCCACCTACGGCTCGCAGCAGCGCCGGCTGGCCGGCAAGAGCCAGCGCAGCGAGACCAAGGCCTTGCGGGGCAAGGTCCGGGATTGATACGACTTGCGCAAAACGGGTTCAGGCGCAACGCTTGTCCTATGGACGCCGCTTGTGCATCCTTGTTTGCGTAAGTCCTGATTGATTCGCACCAGGGCTGCAACGCAGTGTGCCGCGCCCGGGGCTTGGTTCCGGGCAGGCGAAGCCCTACATTGAGGACATGACCGCCACCACCCCTCCCGCCACTCCGCGCATCCCCGCGCTGTTCGTCTCCCATGGCGCCCCGCTGTTCGCGCTGGACGCCGGCACCACCGGCCCCGCACTCACGCGGTGGGGCGAAAGCCTCAAGGCGCAGTACCCCGGCCTGCGCGGCGTGGTCGTCATGTCGCCGCACTGGATGGCGCGCACGGCGCAGGTGATGACCGGGCCGCAGCCCGCCACCTGGCACGACTTCGGCGGCTTTCCGCCCGCGCTCTACCAGCTGCAATACCCGGCACCCGGCGCGCCCGCGCTGGCGCAGGAGGTGCTGGGCTTGCTGCAGGCGGCCGGCGTGGCGGCGGAGGGCGATGCAGCCCGCCCGTTCGACCATGGCGCCTGGGTGCCGCTGATGCACCTGTTCCCGCAGGCCGATGTGCCCGTGGTGCAGGTGGCCCTGCCCGCGAACGCCGGCCCTGCCGAGGTATATGCGCTGGGCGCCGCCCTGCGCGGCCTGCGCGATGAGGGCGTGCTGGTGGTGGGCTCGGGCAGCATGACGCACAACCTGGCCGAGTTCTTTGGCGGCGCGCGCGAACCCGCACCCTACGTGCTGGAGTTCAGCCGCTGGATCGAGGCGGCGCTGGCGCGCGGCGACCTGACGGCGCTGCTCAACTACCGCAGCGAGGCGCCCCACGCGCGCCGCGCCCACCCCACCGAGGACCATTTCCTGCCCCTCTTCTTCGCGCTGGGCGCGGCGGGGGACGACCTGCACGCGCGCTACCTGAGCCGCGAGGTGATGTACAGCATGCTGTCGATGGACGCCTTCGCCCTGGAAGCTGCCTGATCCAACCCTTTTCCGCCTCTGGCGCATACCCATGCTCAATCTACCGCTCACATTTCTGCAGCGCCCTGCGGCTGCCACCACCCCCCGGCCCTGGCTGCTGGTGCTCATGCACGGCGTGGGCAGCAATGAGCAGGACCTGTTCAGCCTGGCGCCGCAGATCCCCGAGCGCTTTCACGTGCTGAGCCTGCGCGCCCCGTTCCGCATGGGGCCGGGGGCGCATGCCTGGTTCGACTTCTCGATCGAGCCCAATGGCGAGCGCACCATCAACGAGGCGCAGGAGGCGCAAAGCCGCGCCCTGGCCGCTCAGGCCATCGAATCCGCCGCCGCCCAGCTGGGCATTCCGCCCGAGCGCGTGGTGGTAGGCGGCTTCAGCCAGGGCGGCATCATGGCGCTGTCGCTGCTGCTCACGCGGCCCGCGCTGATGCAGGCCGCGATGGTGTGGCACGGCCGCCTGCTGGGGCAGGTGGCGCCATTGGCCGCGCCGCCCGATGCGCTGCGCGGCAAGCAGATGTGGCTGAGCCACGGCACGCACGACAACGTGATCCCGCTGGCCAGCGCCCAGGCCATCGCCCATCACATGGCGGCCCTGCCCGTGACGCTGACGTACCGCGAGTTCCCCGGCGCGCATGAGATCCGCCCGTCGGAGCTGGCGGCCACGGTCGCGTGGCTGGAATCGCTGGCCACCAAGCCTGCGGCGTTCTGAGAACCTGACCGCACCGCCTACAGGGCGTTACCAGCGGCCGGGCGCTGATGGGTTCCAATGGCCGCACCAGGAACACGCTCTAAGGAGGACCCGATGCCCGACCAAGACACCGCCGAGTTCCGCCCCGCGCCCGAGGGCGCACCGGCTGCACCCTGGGTGGCTGCCGCCGTGCTGGCCTGCGCTACGGCCGCAGGTGCTGCATGGTGGTTCTGGCTGCGCCCGGTGGAGCCGCCCGCCGCGCCCCCGCCCGTGGCCAGCGCTCCGCAGGAGGCGCCCGTGGCGCCGCCGCCCCTGCCGGAAGCTTCGGGCCCGCAGAACCCCGTGGGTGCCCTGGCGCCGGCCGATGCCGCCTTGCCGGCGCTGGCCGAATCCGACGCGCGGGTGGCCGGCCTGCTGGGGGAACTGCTGGGCGCGGGCAAGGTGGCCTCCTTTCTGGTGACCGACGGTTTCGTGCGCCGCGTGGTGGCCACGGTGGACAACCTGGCACGTCCCCAGGCGCCGGCCCGCATGTGGCCCGTGCAGCCCATGGCCCAGCGGTTCGCGGTGGGGGGCGATGCCTCCTCGCCAGCCCTGCAGACCATCGCCCCGGCCAACGCCGCCCGCTACGCTGCGTTTCTGGATTTCGTCGAGGCCATCCCCATGGAACCGGCCGTGGCGCTGTACGCGCGGCTGTACCCTTTGTTCCAACAGGCCTATGAGGAACTGGGCTACCCCGGGCGCTACTTCAACGACCGCCTGGTGGCGGTGCTCGGCCATCTGCTGCAGGCCCCCGAGCCCGTGGGCCCGGTGCGCGTCCAACTGTTGCCCGTGAATACCGAAGTGCCCAATCCGCGCCCCTGGGTGCGCTACGAGTTCGCCGATCCGGCGCTGGAGTCGCTGTCCAGCGGCCAGAAGATCCTGGTGCGCATGGGGCCGGCCAACGAGGCGCGGGCCAAGGCGCTGGTCCGCGAGCTGCGCCGCCGCGTGGCCACGAGCGAGGTCGCCCGCAAGCAATAGCGGGTGGCAGCAGGCGCAAAAAAACGGGCCGAGGCCCGTTTTTCTGGTTTCTTCTGGGTTCTATTTTCTTCGTGGAGCGCTGATTCGGTTCGGTTCAGTCCGCCTCGCCCATCTGCGACTGCAGGTAGTTCTGCAGGCCGACCTTGTCGATGAGGTCGATCTGGGTTTCGAGGTAGTCGATGTGCTCCTCGGTGTCGTCCAGGATGCCCTGCAACAGGTCGCGCGAGACGTAGTCGCGCACCGATTCGCAGTAGGCCATGCCTTCCTTGATGGTGGCCTGCGCGCCTTGCTCGCTGCGCAGGTCGCAGGCCAGGATCTCGGGCACGTCCTCGCCTACCTGGAGCTTGGCCAGGTCCTGCAGGTTGGGCAGGCCGTCCAGCACGAAGATGCGGTCCATCAGCTTGTCGGCGTGCTTCATCTCGCCGATGGATTCCTCGTACTCCTTCTTCGCCAGCCGGTCGAAGCCCCAGTGCTTGAGCATGCGGTAGTGCAGAAAGTACTGGTTGATGGCCGTGAGTTCGTTCTTGAGCTGGGCCTGCAGATAGCCAATGACCTTCGCGTCGCCTTTCATGGGGGACTCCTTGTTGTGTGTTGATGCGCGGTGATTGTCGTGACCTGCATCAACCGCCGCAAGGCAAGCCCCTGCCGGACCGGTCTTTCTGCGTGTGATGTTGAGTTGTGTTCGTATTTTAGTATAGTTGAAAGCAATTGATTTAATGTAATCAATTAATTGGATTCATGGCCTCGAAAGGCCTAGACTTCAGTCCTGTCAGTCATCAACCACCAAGAGGAAACAGCAAATGTCCCTGATCAACACCCAAGTCCAGCCCTTCAAGACCACTGCCTTCGTCAACCGCAATGGCAAGGGTGAATTCATCGACGTGACCGAAGCCGACCTGAAGGGCAAGTGGTCCGTGCTGATCTTCATGCCGGCCGCCTTCACCTTCAACTGCCCCACCGAGATCGAGGACGCCGCCGACAACTACGCCGAGTTCCAGAAGGCCGGCGCCGAGGTGTACATCGTCACCACCGACACGCACTTCTCGCACAAGGTGTGGCACGAGACCTCCGACGCCGTGGGCAAGGCCAAGTTCCCCCTGGTGGGCGACCCCACGCACCAGCTGACCAACGCCTTCGGCGTGCACATTCCCGAAGAAGGCCTGGCGCTGCGCGGCACTTTCGTGGTCAACCCCGACGGCGTGATCAAGACGCTGGAAATCCACTCCAACGAAATCGCCCGCGACGTGTCGGAAACCCTGCGCAAGCTCAAGGCAGCCCAGTTCACCGCCGCCAACCCCGGCCAGGTGTGCCCCGCCAAGTGGAAGGAAGGCGCCAAGACCCTGACGCCTTCGCTGGACTTGGTCGGCAAGATCTAAGCCGCACTGCGCAAAACGGCCGGACAGCGTCATGGCGCGGGTGCGCCATGCCGTCCGGCTTTTTTTCGCCCGGGATTTGACGAACGGGGCTGGCAATCGCGCCCGTTCGCCCCACCATCCATTCATCAGAATTCAAAAGGACACCACCACCATGCTCGACGAACAACTCAAGACCCAACTCGCCGCCTACCTGGAGCGCGTGACGCAGCCTTTCGAGCTGGTGGCATCCCTGGACGACAGCGAGACCGCGCGCGACATGCGCGAGCTGCTGCAGACCATCCAGTCCCTGCGCAGCGACAAGATCACGCTGCGCACCGACGGCAACGACGCACGCAAGCCCTCGTTCAGCCTGCAGCGCGTGGGCGCTACCCACAGCCTGCGCTTCGCCGGCCTGCCGCTGGGCCACGAATTCACCTCGCTGGTGCTGGCCCTGCTGTGGACGGGCGGCCACCCGCCGAAGGTGGAGCAGGACGTGATCAAGCAGATCCAGGCCCTGGACGGCGACTTCAACTTCGAGGTCTACATGAGCCTGACCTGCCACAACTGCCCGGACGTGGTGCAGGCCCTGTCGCTCATGGCCGTGCTCAACCCCAAGGTCAAGACCACGGTCATCGAGGGCGGCGCCTTCCAGGCCGAAGTGACCGAGCGCCAGATCATGGCCGTGCCCATGGTGTTCCTCAACGGCCATGTGTTCGGCTCGGGCCGCATGACGGTCGAGGAAATCGTCGCCAAGCTCGACACCGGCTCCGCTGCCCGCGAAGCGGCCAAGCTCAGCGCCAAGGCACCGTATGACGTGCTCATCGTCGGCGGCGGCCCCGCCGGCGCGGCCGCGGCCGTGTACGCGGCGCGCAAGGGCATCCGCACCGGCGTGGCGGCCGAGCGCTTCGGCGGCCAGGTGAACGACACGCTGGCCATCGAGAACTACATCTCCGTGCTCGAAACCGACGGCCCCAAGTTCGCCGCCGCGCTGGAAGCCCACACCCGCGCCTACGACGTGGACATCATGAACCTGCAGCGCGCCGACAAGCTCGTGCCCGCCGCGCAGCCGGGCGGCCTCGTCGAGGTGCAGCTCGCCAACGGCGGCTCGCTGAAGGCCCGCACGGTGATCCTGTCCACCGGCGCGCGCTGGCGCAACGTGAACGTGCCCGGCGAGGCCGAGTACAAGAACAAGGGCGTGGCCTACTGCCCGCACTGCGACGGCCCGCTGTTCAAGGGCAAGCGCGTGTCGGTCATCGGTGGCGGCAACTCGGGCGTGGAGGCGGCCATCGACCTCGCGGGCATCGTGGCCCACGTGACGCTGGTGGAGTTCGCCGACCAGCTCAAGGCCGACGCCGTGCTGGTCAACAAGCTCAAGAGCCTGTCCAACGTGACCATCCACACCAATGCGCAGACCACCGAGATCACCGGCGCCGACGGCAAGGTCAACGGCCTGAAGTACAAGGACCGCGCCACGGGCGTGGAGCATGCGGTGGCGCTCGAAGGCGTGTTCGTGCAGATCGGCCTGGTGCCCAACACCGACTGGCTCAAGGGCACGGTGGCGCTGAGCAAGTTCGGCGAGATCGAGGTGGACGCGCACGGCCGCACCAACGTGCCCGGCGTGTTCGCCGCGGGCGACTGCACCACGGTGCCGTTCAAGCAGATCGTCATCGCCGCGGGCGAGGGTTCCAAGGCCGCGCTGAGCGCGTTCGACTACCTCATCCGCACGCCCGCCGCGCCCCAGGCCGTGGCCGAGCCCGAGCGCGTGGCCGAGCCCGCCTGAGCGCGGGAGAAGACCGGCAGGTGCCTGCGCCGCCAGGCAGCCTGCCGGCGGGCCTCGGCCCTCAGAACGTGCCGCGCAGCCCGAACGACACGGTGCGCGGGTCGGCCCAGTGCACGCCGTTGTAGAAGCCCACGCGGTTGTAGTAGCGCTTGTCGAACAGGTTGTTCACGTTCACGCTGGCCGTCAGCTGGTCGTTGATGCGGTAGCTGGCCATCAGGCTGCCCAGGATCACGCCGCCCTGGTCGATGCGCGAGGGCGTGGTGGCGGCGCTGCCGTTGGCGTTGAGCGCGCCCGTGGGGCGCTGCGCGGTGCTCCAGAAGCTGCTCTGCCAGCTGATGCCGCCGCCCACCGTCCAGCGCTGGGCATCGCCGAACTTGTAGGTGGTGAACAGGCGCAGCAGGTTGCGCGGCACGACGGTGTTGGTGGCCACGCCCTGGGCGTTGCGCGAGCGCGTGTGGCTGTAGCCTGCGGACAGGTTCCACTGGCGCGTGATCTGGCCCGAGGCCTCGAACTCCACGCCGTCGATCTTGTTGCCCTTGCCCGTGGCGCGGTAGGCCTGCGCGCCGCCGGGCAGCGAGTTGGGCTGCACCGTGTCGTCGATCTCGGCCACGTTGTCCTTGGTGCTCTTGAAGACCGCCGCCGAGACGTTCATGCGCTTGTTGAACAGCTCGCCCTTGATGCCGGCCTCCAGGCTCTTGCCGACCACGGGATCGAGCACGTTGTTGTCCTTGTCGCGGTAGTTCTGCGGCTGGAAGATGTCGGTGTAGGCGCCGTACACCGTCCATTCGGGCGCCACGTCCAGCAGCACGCCGGCATACGGCGTGACGATGCCGGTGTTGCGCAGGCCGGTGGTGGAGGCGAGGGCGCCGGTGGTGCCGTAGTTCTGCGTGGTGGTCTCGTACTCGCCGTAGCGCAGGCCCAGCACCACCTTGAGTGGGTCGCTGATGTTCAGGCGCGTGGCGGCGTAGCCGGCCTTCTGTTCGATGACGCCGATGGTCTGCGGGAAGGGGGACACCGTGGTCCCGAACATCGGCACGTTGCCCGTCCAGGTGCGCCAGTCGGGGATCTGGCTGTAGCTGGCCGGCATGGTGGCCAGCGTGACGCGCGGGCTGTAGGTCTCGCGCTTGTTCTGGCCCCAGCCGAACACCACCTCGTGGCGGCGGCCGAAGGCGTCGAACTTGCCGTCCACGTTCACGTCCACCACGTCCATGTCCTCGTCGGACGGGAAGCGGCCGAAGGCCACGGTGAGGCCGCTGCCGTCCGGGCGTGGGTTGCCGCCATAGCCGAAGAACACGTGGCCGTCCTGCACGCGGTTGCTGTGGGTGAGGGCGGCGCGCACGCGCCAGTCGGGCGTGAAGCGGTGCTCCAGCGTGGCCGTGGTCTTCTTCTCGACGATGCCCCAGGACGACCAGGGCGTGGACAGGTTCAGGTCGTAGGGCAGGTTGGCCACGCTGCCGTCGGCATTCCAGTACACCACGTTGCCCCAGGTCACGCCGCGCGGGTCGGCCTTCTGACGCTCGTAGCTGAGCGACACCACGGTGTCGGGGCCGACGTCGGCCTCGACGATGCCGTAGACCGCATCGTTGTCCTGCTTGTACAGCGGCCGGAACGAGTCGCCCTGCTGCTTGGCGGCCACGAAGCGGCCGCGCAGCTTGCCGTCGAAGGCGAGCGGGCCGGACAGGTCGATCTCGCCGCGGCGCAGGCCGTAGCTGCCCACGCGCACCGCCGCGCTGCCCTGGAAGGCCTGGGTGGGGCGCTTGCGGATCTGGTTGACGGTGGCCGACGGGTCGCCCGAGCCGGTGGTCAGCCCGGTGGCGCCGCGCAGCACTTCGATGCGGTCGTAGATGGCGTTGTCGCCGTTGGTCTTGAGGCTGCCGCCGAAGGTATTGAGCATGCCGTCGACCTGGTAGTTGGTGATGGCATAGCCGCGCGCCATGTACTGCACGCGCTCGGTGTCCAGGTAGGTCACGTACACGCCGGTGGTGGCCTGCAGGGTGTCCGACAGGTTCTGCAGGCCCTGCTCCTCCATGCGCTCGCGGGTGATGATGGACAGCGACTGCGGCGTCTGGCGCGGCGTGAGGCCGAGCCGGGTGGAACTGCTGACCGGCGCCGTGGTGGTGTAGGAGCCCGTGCCCTCCGTGGTGGCCTCGTGCTCGTCGCTCACCACGACCTCCTTGAGCACGGCGGGCGCGGCCGTCGTGCCCTGCGCGTGGGCGAGGCCCGCGCAGGCGGCCAGCACGGCGGCGGCCAGGGGGGTCAGGTGGTGGAATCGGCGGTGCATGTGTTCACTCCCTTGGTGTCATTGATATTGCTATGTTTTTGGTAGCTGCCAGCGCTTGTTGGATAAGCGCTGGAGGCCAAAAACACTCAAGAACCGAAGGCAGGCGGAACACGGAGGGCCAGCACAGCCGACGGCGGCGGCGCGCACGGGGGCGCGGCATCGGATGCGGTGCATCCGGCGGTCTGCTGGCTGGGAAGGGCGAAGGCCCGGTGCGGTGGCGGCTGGCTGAAGCGGGGATTCTAATGGTTGAGAATCATTCCCATTCTCTTTGGTGGCAAAAGGCCGCGCCCGGGCTCGTCTGGTATTTTCAAGCCGAATCGGCCTGCAGCGCTTATCCAAAAAGCGCTGGCAGCTATCGAATGAATAGCTGTGCCGTCACTGCGCGGCACGGTCGCCCAGCAGCGCGATGAGCCCCTGCGCCAGCTCGCCGCGCCAGGCGTAGTAGTCGTGCCCGCCCGCGAACTCCTGGTAGTGCACCGGGTAGCCCTTGGCCTGCAGCACCGTGCGCAGGTGGCGGCTGGTGTCCAGGATGCCGCCGCCGTCGCCCGTGAGCGTGATCTCCATCCGCCCCGCCGTGATGAAGAAGCGCAGCGGCAGGCGCTCGCTGCGCGCGAACTCGCGCGTGAGCCACTCGCCCTCGCCCCAGCGGTCGAAGTCCGGCTGGCGCGGCACGTTGCGCGGCCCCCACCAGAACGAGCCCGACAGCGCCAGCACGTTGCCGAAGGCCTCGGGGTGCCGAAAGCCCGCCCAGGCGGCGGCCAGCCCGCCGTAGCTGGAGCCGGCCGCCACCACGTCGCGCGCTTCGGGCGAGAGCGCGGGGTGGCGGGCGCGCAGCCAGGGCAGCAGCTCCTGTGCCAGGAAGTCCGCGAACGCGGGGTTGGCGGGCAGCTCGGTGCCGCGCAGCGCGGGCGCGGGGTGGCCCACGAACACGGCGGCCAGCGGCGGGATGCGGCGCTGCGCGATCAGCGCGTCAAGCAGGCCGGGCACGTCCACGCGGTCCAGGTAGGCCTCGCGGTCGAACAGCACCAAGAGCGGCAGGCGCTGCGCGGAGGCCGAACCGGCGGGCAGGTAGATGCTCACGTCGCGCTCGTTGGCCAGGCGCTGGCTGGCCAGGCGCAGGTGCGCGAGCGTGCCCCGCTTGGCGGTGGGCGTGGGGACGTCCAGCCACGGCTCGGGCAGCGCGCCGGGCAGGCGCAGCACGGAGCGCGGCGCCACCATCGGCGCGGTGGGCTCGACCGCCACGGGCGCATGCGTGGGCGCGGGCGGCCAGGGCAGCGCGGTGTTCAGCGGGTCGGGCCGGGCCACGGCGTCCTCGGCCCGGGCGCGCGCCATGCGGTCGGCGCCGGGCGGCACGTCCGCGTCGGGCACCAGTTGGTACGAGGCGCGCAGGCCGGCCGGCAGCCGCAGCGTGAGGAACCACACGTCGCTCTGGGCCAGCCGCGCGAGGGCGAAACCTTGCTCGGAGCGCATGGCCCACGAGAGCTTCACGCTGCGCGTGGCGGGCGTGCCGCGCCAGAGGAAGGTGACCAGCGCCTCGCCGGCGTTCGCGCCGGGCTCGACCAGCGGGGCGCCGCCGGCGGCCACGTCGCGCCAGAACGAAGCGGTGCCTTCGCCCTGGGCCAGCGCGGCGCGCACGCGTTCGAGGCGCGGGCTGTCGGGCGCGGTGTCCTGCGCCCGCGCCGCGAAGGGCGCCCCCGCCAGCAGCGCCGTCAGCAGCAGGGCGCCGATGGCGCGGCGGCGGTCAGAACTTGGCATGCAGCGCCAGGTAGTAGCGGCGGCCGTCCTCGTTGAAGTCGGCGGACGTGGTGCGGTCGAAGGTCTTGTTGGTCAGGTTCAGGATGCCGCCGCGCAGCGTGAGCGCTTCCGTCAGGCGCCAGCCCACGGTGAGGTCGGCGATGGCGTAGCCCGCTTTTTGTGCCTCGTTCCAGCCCACGCTGATGTACTGGGAGCTGTTGTAACGCAGGTTGCCGCTCACGGTGAACTGCGGCGTGGCGCGCCAGTCCGCGCCCAGGTTGACGACGTGGCGCGGGCGGTAGACCAGCGGCACGGGCGTCGCGCCGCTGGTGTTCTTCGCGTCGGTGAAGGTGTAGTTGGCGCGCAGGCTGAGCGCCGCCGTGGGGTCGGCGCGCCAGCTCGCCTCCAGCCCGCGCGAGCGCACGCTGGCGATGTTCTGGTAGCGGAAGATGGGGCGGCCGTCGGGCAGGAAGCCCACGAAGTTGTCGTAGCCCGGCGCCAGCGCGCGGTCGGCCGTGCGGTTGGTGATGTCGATCATGTTCTTCAGGTCGGTGTTGAAGAACATCAGCCCGCCGCTGTGGATGCCGTGCGCGAACTGCAGGCCCAGTTCCTGGCTGGTGCCTGTCTCGGGCTTGATGGCGTTGCTGCCCACGATGTAGCAGCCCACGGTGGCGCTGCCGCACGACACCGAGCCCCAGTTCGGGCTGCCCTGCAGCAGCGTGGGCGCGCGGAAGGCGCGGGACACGCCGCCCTTCAAGGTGATGGCGTCGTTCAGGTGGTACACCGCATAGGCGCGCGGGCTGTTGTGGCCGCCGAAGTTCTCGTGGTGGTCGAAGCGGTTGCCCAGCGTGACGGCCAGCTTGTCGGTGATGCGGATCTCGTCCTCCACGAACAGCGCCCACTGGCTGACGGAGGTCTCGGGGCTCGCGTCGTAGCCCGCCGTGCCGGGCAGGCCGCGCAGGTTGGTGGGGTCGCGCAGCTTCTCGTTGCGGATGTCGAAGCCGGCCGTGATGAACTGGTTGCCCCAGCCCACGGGGATGTTGACCTTGCCGTTCAGGCTGGTGGTGTTGGCCTTGTTGGGGTTGACCTGGCCGGTGACCATGCCGGTGAGGTTGCGGATCTCGTCGGCGGCGAAGGTCAGCTCGGTGTTGCCGAAGCCGAAGCGCCCCTTGTGGCGCAGCGACACGGCGTCGCGCTCCATGAGGAAGCCCGCGTGGTCGCGCCGGCTCGTGTCCACGTCGGCCGTGATGCTGTGGTTCGTGCTGGGCGTGAAGGCCAGCTGCGCGCCGAACAGGCGGTTGCGGATGTGCTGCAGCCCGGTCTGGCGCGTGCCCGAGGCGGGCAGGGAGTTGATGTCGCCGTCCGCATCGCGCTGGTCGTAGGCACCCGTGAGCTTGATGCCCAGCGTGTCGGTCACCACCGGGCCGGCCAGCGAGAAGCCCGCCAGGCGGCTGTCGCCCGCGTCCTTGTCCTGCTGGACCACGGTCTCGATGCGGGCCGAGCCGCGCCACTGCTTGCCCACGGGCCGCGTGATGATGTTGACCACGCCGCCGATGGCGTCCGAGCCGTAGAGCGAGGACATGGGGCCGCGCACGATCTCGATGCGCTCGATCTCGTCGGCGGGCACCCAGCCCGTGTCGTAGTCGTTGCCCCGGAACATGGCGCTGGTGGCGTTCACGCGCTTGCCGTCGATCAGCATCAGCGTGTAGGCGGAGCCCAGGCCGCGCAGCTGCACGCCGGGCACCAGGTTGCCGCTGCGGCTCAGCGTTACGCCCTCCACCGTGCCCAGCAGCTCGGCCAGCTCCTGCACGGGGCGCTTCTCCAGGTCTTCGCGCGTGATGACCGAGACGCTGGCGGGTGCCTCGCGCAGCTCCTGCTCGTTGCCCGAGGCGGTGACCACCACGGCGGACAGCGCCGGGGTGGCGGCGTCCGGTGCGGTCTGGGCGTGCGCGCCGGCCGTGGCGAGCGCGGCGAGCAGGGCGGTGTGGATGGCCGTCAGCGCCAGGGACGGCGCGGCGGGGCGGGCGGAACGGTTTTGGAGGCAGTGCATGGAAGAAAGGCCCTCTGTTGTATTTCTGGATGCTCTAAATGAGAATGAAACCCGTTTATCATCCCAGGGTTTCCCCTGCCGCGGCCCCCGCCATGTTTGCGATGCACCCAGAAAGCTTTGCGCCCCGCCCGGAAATGCCTGCGCTGGGGCTGCCGGAGCTCACGCACAACCTCCACCTGCTGGGGGCGGACTACCAGATCAGCGGCTTGCGCCAGGCGCCCCCGGCGGTGCTGCGCGGCAGCATGGAAACGCTGGAGCTGCGCCCCGGCCTGGTGCTGTACCGCACCGAGCTACAGGACCTGTGCACGCTGCGCACCTCCAACCTGCTGCACCCCGGCCTCAAGCTGTGCGTGGTGGTGCAGGGCAGCACCGAACTCTCCTACGGCAGCCGCAGCTTCGTGCTGGGCCCCGGCGCCGGGCGCGCGGCGGGCGCCCTGGTGGCGCTGGCCGAGCCGGACCGCTTCGCCCGCCACTGGCAGCGCGGCCGCGCGGAGCGCAAGGTCAGCCTGACGCTGATGCCCGAGTGGCTGGACGCCAACGGCGTGGACAACGCCGCCGTGCGTGCCTTCTGCGGCGAGCACTTGGCCGTGGCGCCCTGGCAGCCCTCGGCACGCGCCCTGGCGCTGGCCGACCAGATCGGGCGCCCGCCCGACATGGACGCGGGCCTGCGCCGGCTGTGGCTGGAGAGCCGCTGCCTGGACATCGTGGTCGAAGCGCTGGACGTGATCGCGCGGCAGCCCGGCGCCGTCGCGCCCTGCAGGAAGGGCCGGGCGGTCGCCCCCCAGGCGATGGACGCGCTGGACGCGCGCAGCCACCGGCGCCTGCGCGAGCTGCGCGACTTCCTGGACAGCGGCGCCGCCGACGGCCTGCCGCTGGCCGCCATCGCGCGCCACGCAGGCATGAGCGCCGCGCACCTGCAGCGCCATTTCCCCAAGGTGGGCGGCACCTCGGTGGTGGACTACCTGCGCCAGCGGCGCCTGCAGCGCGCCCGCCACGCGCTGGAGCGCGGCGAGACCGACGTGGCCGGCGCCGCCGTGCTGGCGGGTTACGCCAGCCCCGCGAACTTCGCCACCGCCTTCCGGCGCTGCTTCGGCATCACGCCGCGCCAGGCGCGTCAAAGACTCTGATTTTGATAGCTGCCTGTGCTTGACCAGAAAGCGCTAGAGGCTGATTTGATCCTTAATTGAAAAGGTACTGCAGCACGCCGTCGCCGGTTTGTACCGGCGTGCAGTCAATGCCCCAGATGCGGGCGATGCGCTCGGCCGTCAGCACCTCGGCCACCGGGCCGTGGCTGGCAGCCTCGCCGTGCGCGAGCAGCAGCGCATCGTCGGCGTAGCGCAGGGCCAGGTTCAGGTCGTGCAGCACGGCCGCCACGCCCACGCCCTGGCCGTGCGCCCAGCCGCGCAGCAGGCGCAGCGCCTGGTGCTGGTGGGCCAGGTCCAGCGCGGCGGTGGGCTCGTCCAGCAGCAGCCAGCGCGCCGCGCCGCCGGTGTCGTTGGGCAAGGGCGCCCAGACCTGGGCCAGCGCCCGTGCCAGGTGCACGCGCGCCTTCTCGCCGCCGGACAAGGTGTTGAAGATGCGCGGCGCCAGCGCCGCCACGTCGGTGGCCGCCAGGGCTTGCTCGACGATGCCTGCCTCGTCCGCCGTGGGCTGCTTGCGGTGCGGGTAGCGGCCCAGCTCGGCGACCTCGCGCGCGGTGAAGTCGAAGGCCACGGCGCTTTCCTGCGGCATCACGGCGCGGCGCAGGGCCAGTGCGTGGGCGCCCAGGGCCTGCACGGGCTGGCCGTCCAGCAGCACCTGCCCGGCGTCCGGGCGGCGCTGGGCCGACAGCAGCGACAGCAGCGTGGACTTGCCCGCGCCGTTGGGCCCCAGGATGGCCGTGAAGCGCCCGGGCCGCAGCGTGGCCGTGATGCCGTGCAGCAGCTCGCGCCCGCCCGCCGAGACGCGGGCATCGACACATTGCAGCGTCATACGCGGCTCCTGAAACGGCGCAGCATCAGCAAGAACATGGGGCCGCCGATGAAGGCCGTGAGCACGCCCAGCGGCAGCTCCGCCGGCTGCGCCACGGTGCGCGCCACCGCGTCGGCCGCCAGCACCAGTGCGGCGCCCAGCAGGGCCGCGCCGGGCAGCACCACGCGGTGGTCCGGCCCGGCCACCAGCCGCACCCAGTGCGGCGCGATCAGGCCCACGAAGCCGATGATGCCGGTGGTGGCGGTGACGGCGCCCACCGCCAGCGCGGTGATGACCACGGCCGCGCGCTTGACGCGCTCCACGTTCACGCCCAGCAGCGCGGCCTGCGCCTCGCCCAGCGCGATGGCGTTGAGCGGGCGCGCCCAGGCCAGCGCCGCCGTGCAGGCCACGGCCACCAGCGCGGCTACCAGGGCCACGGCGCTCCAGCGCGCGCCGCCCAGGCTGCCCAGCAGCCAGAACTGGATGTTGCGCAGTTGCTCGTCGGTGGCGATGAAGTTGAGGTAGCCCAGGCCCGCGGCCGCCACGGCGTTCACCGCCACGCCCGCCAGCAGCATCAGGCCGATGTGCGTGCCCGAGGGGCCTTGCGCAAACAGGTAGATGAGCAGCGTGACGCCCAGCCCGCCCGCAAAGGCGGCGAGCATCAGAGTCCAGCTGCCCAGGGTGTGCGGCAGCGCGGGAAACCACTGCGTGCCCAGCACGATGACCACGCCCGCCGCCAGCGCCGCGCCGCTGCTGATGCCGATCAGGCCGGGGTCGGCCAGCGGGTTGCGAAACAGCCCTTGCATCAGCGCACCCGCCACGCCCAGCCCGGCGCCTGCGGCCACGCCGAGCAGCAGGCGCGGCAGGCGGATGTTGAGGAACACGAGCTGCGCGGGCGTGTCCTGCACGCCGCCCGCCAGCATGCGCAGCAGCTCGGCGGGCGCGATGGGGTAGGCCCCGCTGGCCGCGCCCGCCATGAAGGCCAGCAGCACCAGCGCCAAGCCCAGCACCAGCGCCGTGCGCGGCGCCAAACGCGGCGCGGTCACGACGAATGGAGGCGCTGGTGCACTTCGCGCACGGCCTGCGGCATGCGCGGGCCGAAGCCCAGCAACAGCAAAGCGTCCAGCGACACCACGGCGCGGCGGCGATAGGCGGGGGTGAGCGCAAGCTCGGGCCGCTGCCAGAACTTCTCAACCCCGCCCAGCGCCTCGATGCCCTGGTCGGTGGTGAGGATCACGTCCGGTGCGGCGCTGGCCATGGCCTCGGCCGTCATGGGGCGGTAGTTGGTGAAACCGCCCATGGCGTTCACCCCGCCCGCGAAGCGGATCAGCGCATCGGCCGCCGTGCCCTGGCCCGCCACCTGCGGCGCGGGGCCGTGCGACAGGATGAACAGCACGCGCGGCTTGGGGCCCTTGGCTGCGGCGACCTGCTGGCCGACCTGCGCCCATTCGGCGTCGAGCCGCGCCTGCAGCTCGCGCGCCGCAGCCTCGCGCCCGGCGGCGCGGCCCACGGCCTGCACCTTGGCGCGCACGTCCTCCCAGGTGTATTCGGACTTCACCAGCTCCACCTTCACGCCGGCGCTGCGCAGCTGGTCCAGCACCACGGGCGGACCGGCCTCGGTGGTGGCGATCACCGCGTCGGGTTGGAGGGAGAGCACGCCCTCGGCCGAGAGCTGGCGCATGTAGCCCACCTTGGGTGTCTTGAGCGCGGCGGCCGGGTAGAGGCTGGTGGTGTCGGTGCCCACGAGCTGCGCCTCGGCGCCCAGCGCGTATACCACCTCGGTGATGGCGCCGCTGATGGTGACGAGGCGCGGGGGCTTCGGTTGTTGCTGTGCCCAGGCGGCCAGCGGGGCGCCCAGGGTTGCGGCGAGCACAGTGCGGCGTGTGGTGCTGTAGTGCATATCCATTCTCCAAGGCGCTTGAAACTGGCGCGCCCCGAGCCAGCGGACGCCGTGGAACTGGCTTTGCCAGGCCACCGGCGTCGTCCCCCTTCCCGTAGCGCGCAGCGCGTAGAGAGAAGGGGGAAGCCGCGCAGCGGCTCAGGGGGTAGTGCTCAACTCCAATGGCGTGATCTTGCGCACGATGGCGCGCCAGTCCTCGCGCTCGGGCTGGCCGGGCTTGCGCACGCCGAAGAACATCGCCATGAGCTCGCCCGTGCCGTCGAACGCTTCGACGGAGGTCACGATGCCGTCGCTGGTGGGTTTTTCCACCACCCACACGTGGGCGATGGCGTCCTCGCGCAGGTGCAGGTTGAAGCCCGGGTCCAGCACGTTGAGCCACTGCGCGCCGCGGATCTCCAGGGGCTCGATGCGCGCCACGGGGCCGCTGTGGATCTGGATGCAGCCGGGGCTGCCCACGAAGACCATGATGGGCGCGCCGTCGAACGCGGCCTCCTGCAGTAGCTCGCGCAGCGCGGACGGGGCCACGCGGCGCGTGAAGCGGCCCTCGGCCAGGCGCAGGCTCTGCTGGCGCTCCACGTTGAACTTCTTGAGCAGGGGGAAGAATTCGTGCGTGTCCTGCATCGCGGCCCAGGCATCGAGCAGGGCGGGGGCGTCGATCTCGGCATCGGCGCGGGGCGCGGGGGCCGGGGGCTTGTCGCGGAACACGTAGCCTAGCGCGGGTTCGCCAAAGCGCTGCATCACGGCCTCGAAGGCGGCGCGGTTGGTGGCCTCGCGGCAGAACACCTTGTGCACGGCCAGGCCGTGCGCGTCGAAGAACTGCAGGCTCAGCGACGCGGGCGTGCCGGGGTTGGCGGCGGCCTCGGTCACGGCGAAGCCCGCGTGCCAGTGCATGAAGAACAGGCGCAGGTCGATGGCCTCGCCCAGCGCCAGGCCCACGGGGCCGGTGGCGGAGAGGTTTTCGTACACGCCGGTCTTTTCGTGCACGGTGGTTTCGTTGCGCGTGAGGGCGAGCACGGGGCCGCAGGCCTGCAGGGCCTGCAGCAGTGCGAGCCAGTCGCCGCGCAGGGCCACGGATTGCAGGGGCCGGTCGTGCGCGCCGCCGTGGGCGGCGATGGCGGCGCCCTCGCTCAGGCCGATGGAAGCGGCGGCTTCCTTGTGGCGCAGGCCCGTGGCGCGGGCCTGGGCGAAGCGTTCTCGGATCGCGGGTGCGTTCATGGGGTCAGGTATTAAAAAGATAGCTGCTCGCGCCCGGCTGGCGGGCGCTAGCGGCCAAAAACACTTGAAATCAGTTCGCAGGCTGGATGCCGAACTCGAAGGTCCAGGTCTGCGCGCCGCTGTAGGCGGGCGTGGCCGTGGCGTACTTGATCTCGGCCAAGCGCATGCGCGCGTAGCTCTTGCCTTCGCCGGACTTGACCAGCGTGGCCGCGTCGGGGTTGGCCTTGAGCATGTGCTGCGTCACGCCCGCAGCGCTGCCCGCCGCGTCGGTGGGGTAGTAGTTGAACCAGCCGTAGTTCAGCGCATTGGGGTAGGTGCCGGTGTAGGCGGGCGAGAGCTGGGAGCCGATGCTGTCCTTGACCCAGGCCGTGGCGCTCTTGGGGCCGGTCTGCGCACTGGTCAGGTCGGCCAGGGTGTCGTTGAGGTTGGACGTGGCGGTGAACTTGGCGACCACCGGCTTGCCGTCGGTGCCGTAGAAGCCCGCGGGGGTCTTGCTCAGGAAACCGGCCACGGTGCCGCTGCCCGAGGTGCCGCCGTTGAGCTTGACGTTGTAGCGGTTGAAGGCGATCTGCCAGGGGCCCGTTTCGGCGGTCTTGGCCTTGTTCGCCAGGTCGTAGTAGACCCAGCCCGCGGAGGCGTCCACCGTGTCGTTCAGCACGTTGCCGGGGTTGGCGGTGTCCACCCAGCGGAACGAGGGCCAGCCCGAGACCGTGCCCGTGGCACCGCCGTAGTAGCCGGTGACCTGCAGCGCGTACACCTTGCCGGCCGCGCCGGTGATGTCGGTCGAGGCGCTGTTGGTGGTGACCAGGAAGGTGCGGAAGTTGGGTGCGAGCTGGTGAGTGCCGGTGAGGTCGTATTCGAACGCGGCGCTCTGGATGTCGTTGCTGCCGGTGAAGGCGCTCTTGGCCGTGTCGGCGGTGTAGGCCGCGGCGGGCACGGTGCCGCCTGCGGGGTCGGTCAGCGCGTCCTTCCAGGTGAGCAGGTTGGTCCAGGTGTGCGTGAACGGGCTGCCGAAGGCCGCGCCCGCGCCGCTGCCGCTGGGGCCGCTGTTGGTGTAGAGCTCGGCCGAGCGGCCGCCGCTGACCAGCTTCACGTCCCACGCGGTGCCGGTGCAGCCCGCCACCTCGGCCTTGGCGTCGAAGTCGTAGCAGACCGATTGGCCGGCCGCGGGCAGCGTGAAGGTCCAGGTGGCGGTCTGCGTGAACTTGCTGGTGTCCGCGGGCGGGGTGGTGCCGCCGGACGAGTCGTCACCGCCGCCACCGCCGCCGCAGGCGGCCAGCGTTGCGGCGGCCAGGGCCACGGACAGGATCTTGAAGGTTCGGGTGGTCTGCATGCTGGGGGCTCCTTGAGGGTTCAGAGTGCGTTGCCGAAAGCGACCTTGGCACCCACGTAGACGTAGCGGCCCGCGATGGGGCCGTAGTCGCTGGTGTTGCCGAAGTCGCGCTGGCGGTTGGTGAGGTTGTTGATGCCGAAGAACAGCGTGGTGGCGCGGCCGACCCGGTGGTTCAGCGCCAGGTCGAGCGTGGCCCAGGCGGGGGAGCGGGCGCGCGTCGTGGTGTCCACCAGCTCGTCGCTCTGGGCGCGGGCGCGCAGGCTCAGCGTGGTGGCGCCCTGCAGGCGCCAGTCCGCGCCCAGGCGCACGATGCTTTGCGGGCGGCGCGTGAGTTCGAGGCCCGTGCCCAGGTCGCGCGTCTGGGTGTAGGTGTAGGCGGCGCTGAGCTGCAGGGCGGCCGTGGCGCGCCAGTTCACGCCCGTCTCCAGCCCGCTGGTGCGGGCGCGCGAGACGTTGTCGTAGGTATAGGCGGCGATGCCGTTGGTCACGGTGGCGTTGGCCAGGTCGGTCTGGATCAGGTCGCGCACGCGGTTGTAGAAAACGTTGGCGTCGATGCTGAGCCGGTCGCCCTGGCTCAGGGTGCCGCCCAACTGCAGGCTGGTGGAGGACTCGGGCTTCAGGTTCGGGTTGCCCACCACGATGTAGCCCAGCGTGCTGTGGTCGAACAGGTAGTGCCGTTCCTTGAGGTTGGGCACGCGGTAGCCCTGGCCGAGGCTGGCGCGCAGCACGCCCTTCCAGCCGCCGCTGTCCAGCAGGCTGCCGCGCACGCTGACCTTGGGCGCCCAGTGGCTGCCGAAGTCCGAGTCGTGCTGGCCGCGCAGGCCCAGCAGCACCTCCCAGGTGTCGGAGAGCAGGATGTCGTTCTGCACGAACAGCTCGTTGCTGGTGCGCTGGGCGCTGCCGGCCACGCCCAGCTCGGACAGGCCGTTGCTGGTCTGCGCCAGGGTCTCGCGGTGCCAGTCGGTGCCCACCATCCAGAGCTGGCGGCCCCAGGCGGGCAGCTCGAACTGGGTGCCCAGGTGCTGCATGCGCTGGCGCGAACGGCGGTCGGTGGCCAGCACGTTGTTGGAGTAGCCGGGCGAGTGGCTGTCGTAGTCTTCATGCACGCCCTTGACTTGCGCGCGCACCCCGTTGCCGAAGCGCCAGGTGGCGCCGCCGCTCAGGCGCTCGCGCGTGATGTCTTCCAGCTTGCGCTGCGGCACGTTGGCCGGGGGCACGTAGAGGTTGTAGCGCTGCGTGTCCGCCTCGGTGTAGTGCGAGGCCTCGGCCCAGGCGTTGCCTTGCGCGCCGGCCAGCCATTCGCCGCGCGCCGCGAACTGCTGGCGTTTGCTGGCGTCGCCCTGGCGCGGGTATTCCGACGGGTGCAGGCCGAAGCCCGCGTCATCCACCCAGTCGCCCGAGAGGCCCAGGCGCCAGTCCTCCGTCCCGCCGCCGAGGTTGAAGCGGGCATGGCGGTTGTTGGCGCTGGCGTTTTTGCCGTTGTCGTTCTGGCGGCCATGGCTGCCTGCGTCCACCGCCGCCGTGCCGCCGAAGCCGGCGGCCGGGCGCCGCGTGATGACGTTGACCACGCCGCCCATGGCCGAGCTGCCGTACTGCGCCGAACTGGCGCCCTTGACCACCTCGACGCGCTCCACGTCGGTCAGCAGGTACTGGCTCAGGTCCACGGTGGAGCTGGTGCTGGCGGTGATGGGCAGGCCGTCGATGAGCACCAGCACCTGGTCGGCGCTCAGGCCCTGCAGCGAGAGTTCGTAGCCCGACTTGCCCAGCACCTCGCGCATCTGCAGGCCGGGCACGTTCTCCAGCGCCTGCTTGAGCGTGCGGGCATGGGTGCGCTCCATCTCCTCGCGGGTCACGACCTCGGTGCGCACGGGGGTCTCGTCGATCGCGCGTTCGGTGCGCGTGGCCGTCACCACCACCGGCTTGAGGGTGGTGGTGGCCGGCTCGCCGTCCTGGGCGTGGGCGGGCAGGGCGGCCAGCAGCGGGAGCAGCCAGACGGGCGAGCGGTGAAAGGGCACGGGCATGGCGCGGGGATTTATCTGTGGGATGCGAATCCGGTTGATTATACGAAATCAAATGAGAATGATTCGTTTTAGAATTCAATGCACGGCATGTGCGATGCCGTGCCTGCAACCCACTGGAGGAACCCGCGCAATGACCGCACCCGCTCCATCCTGCGACGAGGAATACGACCTGCCCTGCGCCGAGGCCCTGCTGGCGGGCACGCTGGCCCTGATGACGGGCTATGTGCAGGCCTGCTGCGACAGCCACCGCGACGCCATGGGGCGCAAGGTCGTCACCAACCTGCAGCTGCTGGCGCAGGCCGAGGGGCTCACGCCGCACTTCCGCACCATGCTCTGGAGCCTGCAGGGGCGCTGGGCCCAGCAGTGCGCGGCCACGGGCGGCGGGCTGGAGGCGCAGGCGGCCCTGTCCGCCGCCGAGCAGCGCCGCGCGCTGTGGGTGCCCGCGCCGGACGCGGTGCAGTAGAGTTTGAATGAAATTGGGCTCCAGCGCTTATGCAGCAAGCGCTGGCAGCTATCAATTCAATAGTTTCGGATCAGTACACCAGGCGCTCGGGGCGGATTTCCTGGAGGATCGTGGTGGCGATCTCTTCGATGCTCTTGGTGGTGGTGGACAGCCAGCGGATGCCCGAGCGGCGCATCATGGCCTCGGCCTCGGCCACCTCCATGCGGCAGTTCTCCAGGCTGGCGTAGCGCGAGTTGGGGCGGCGCTCGCTGCGGATCTCGGCCAGCCGGTCGGGGCTGATGGTCAGGCCGAAGATCTTGCTGCGAAAGGGCACCAGCGCGGCCGGCAACTGGCGGCGATCGAAGTCCTCGGGGATCAGCGGGTAGTTGGCCGCCTTCATGCCGCACTGCATGGCCAGGTACAGGCTGGTCGGCGTCTTGCCGCTGCGCGAGACGCCCACCAGGATCACGTCCGCGCCCGCCAGGTCGCGGTTGCTCTGGCCGTCGTCGTGCGCCAGGCTGAAGTTGATGGCCTCGATGCGGTCGGTGTATTCCTTGCTGGCGCTGATGTCCGAGAAGCGCCCCACGCGGTGGTGCGACTTGATGCCCAGCTCCTGCTCCAGCGGGTGCACGAAGGTGCCGAACATGTCCAGCAGCATGCCCTTGCAGCCGTCCTGGATGACCTTGAGCACCTCCATGTTGACCAGCGTGGTGAAGACCACGGGCTTCTTGCCCTCCATCTCGCCCGTGTGGTTGATCTGCCGCACCGCCTGGTGGGCCTTGTCCACCGTGTCGATGAAGGGCAGGCGCACGTGGCGCGGCTTCATCTCGAACTGGGCGAGGATGGCGTTGCCGAAGGTCTCGGCGGTGATGCCGGTGCCGTCGGACACGAAGAATACGGTGCGGGTGTGCATGGGGTGTGCGCGGTGCAAAGTGGCGACACCCTGCACCTTACCGCAGAACGCCGGCGTCAATAGCGCACGTGCAGGCGCACCGTCACGTTGCGGGGATCGCCGTAGTAGTTGCCGTTGGTCGTTGCGCTCACCGAGCGCAGGTAGGTCTTGTCGAACAGGTTGTTCACGTTCACCGATACGCTGGCGCGGGGCGTCAGCGCGTATTCCGCCCGCATCGACCACACCGCGTAGCCTGCCTGGGTGAAGCGGTACGGTGCGGAGGCGCCGTCGAAGCGCCCCGTGGCCGGGTTGTACAGGTTCACGGTGCCCGCGTTGTAGCTGCTGCTTTGCGCCACCACGCCCGCGCCCAGGCGCAGCCCGCGCCAGTCGCCGCCGAAGCTGTACTGCGTCCACAGCTTGAACAGGTGCCGGGGCGTGACGGTGCTGAATTGCGCGTCGTTGGCGCGCCGGTTCACGTTCTTGTTCCAGGTGTAGCCCACCGAGGCCTGCCAGCCCTGCAGCAGCTCGCCGTTCAGCTCCAGGTCCAGCCCTTCGCTGATCTGGTAGCCGTCGCGGTAGTAGCAGCAGGCGGAGCCCAGCGCGCCGGGCATCTCCGGGTAGGCCGGGTCGCGCACCGCCATGCCTTTCTTCTCGATGCGGTACAGCGCGGCGCTGGCCGCCAGCCGGTCGTTCAGCGCGTGCTTGGCGCCCAGCTCGAAATTGCTGCCGCGCACGGGGTCGAGCGGCGTGCCGGGCGGCGGCCCGCCCAGGCGGGTGGCCTGCGAGGCATAGATCTGCGTGGCGCTCGCATACACATTGGTGTGCTCGCCCAGGGCGCGCACCACGCCGACGTAGGGCACGAACACATCGCCGTCGTCGCGCAGGGTGCGGGTAGCGCTCGCTTCGAGTGGGTACTGCCGCCGGTCGTCGTTCCTGTCCTTGATGACGTAGCGCCCGCCGGCGATCAGCGTCCAGTGGTCGATGGGCCGCAGCTGGATCGCGCCGTACAGGCCGTGCTGGGTGCTGGGGATGTCTACGATCTCCTGCGGGCCGCCCTGGAACTTCTCCGGCATGGGCGGTATGACGATGGGGTTCAGGCCAGTGGTCACGTAGTCGCCGAAGTCGGGGTTCTTGAACCGGAAGCGGGCCTTGGTGCGTGCCCAGTCCATGCCCAGCGTCACGTCGTGGCGGCGGCCCAGCCAGTCGAAGCCGCCCTGCAGCAGCAGGTCGGCCGCGACGTGCTTGGCGCCGCCGTCCCACGATGCGCCCCAGTAGCGGCCCGTGGGGGCCGCGGGCTCGATCGGACCGCCCAGGCGGGCCGTGTGGTGGTCGATGGTGGCGTCGTAGTGCTCCAGGCGCAGCTGGGTCTTCCAGTCCGCGTTCCACTGGTGCTCCAACTGCGCGAACGTGATGGTGCGCGCGGTGTTGGCCCAGCTCCAGGGCGTGGTGAAGTTCGTGCGGCGGTCCACGGGCAGGAGCGAGCCGTCGCGGTAGCGCGGATGGCCCCAGGAGGTGCCGCGCTCGTCGGCGCGCTGGTGGTCGATGCCTGCGAACAGGCGCGTGTCCGGCCCCAGGTCGGTCTCCAGGGCGCCGTAGAGCACGGAGGAGCGCCTGCTGCCGTAGTCGTAGAAGTAGTCCCGTTCCTGGTGGGCCGCGACCAGCCTTCCGCGCACGCGGCCCTCCAGCGCCAGCGGGCCGGACAGGTCGGCCTCCACCCGTCGGTTGCTCCAGCTGCCCAGCGTCAGTTCGCCGTGCGCCTGGAACACCGGCGTGGGCCGCTTGTAGCTGAGGTTGACCACGCCGCCCGCTTCGCCAGCGCCGGAGAACAGGCCATCGGCGCCGCGCAGCACCTCGACATGGTCGAACGGCGCCATGTCGTCGTCGCCGTTGCGGGTATAGAACCCCAGCACCTGGCTGCGTGCGGCGCCGCCGTCGTAGCGGACCTTGTTCACGCTCAGGCCGCGCGCGGTGTAGTTGCTGCCATAGATGCCGTTGGTGGTCATGGAGATGCCCGCCGCCTGGGCCATCACGTCGTCGATGCTGTACAGCCCCTGGTCCTCGATGCGCTGGCGGCTGATGACGGTGACCGACTGCGGCACGTCCTTGAGCGCCTGCTGACCCTTGCCGACGCTGACGGTGGACGGGGCATAGCTGCCCGTGCCTTCCGTGGCGCCCAGGCGCTCGGCCTCGGCGGTCACCGTCACCTCGCGCAGGGTGGTGGTCGTGGTTGCGGCGCCTGCGGCGGGGGCCTGCGAGGCCTGGGGTGCCGCCACCAGCACATAGCCCGCATCCGTCTTGCCCAGCGCCAGCCCCGTGCCCCGCAGCAGCGCGGCGAAGCCGTCTTCCACGCCATAGCGCCCCTGCAGCCCGGGCGACTGCAGGCCGCGTACCCTGGCCGTGTCGACCGCGAGCGCGGCGCCGCTCTGCTGCGCGAAGCGGTTGAGCGCTTCGGCCAGCGGGCCGGGCGGGATGCTGTAGTGGCCGGCGGTGGCGGCCGGAGCCTGCGCAATGGCCGCTGGCGGCAGCGTGGCGAAGGCAGCGGCGAGGGCTAGGGGCAGCACGGCAGCCAGGGGCCGGGCGAGGGGAGGGCGGAGGGAGGTCGGCGACATGGCGGTTCCTTGCTTGCAATGGGTTTCCTTCCGCTTGACGGACGGGAAACGGAAAGCGGAACCGTCTACGGTTGCGGAGCCGTGTCCACCATGACGAAGTAGCGGGTCAGCATGCGCACCCGCAGCTGGGGAAAACTGTCCACCAGCAGCTGCAGTGCACGGCCGGTGTCGTCCAGCGGCAGCACGGCCGAGACGCGGATGCCTTCGAGGGCCGCGCGGTCGTACTGCAGGTGGCCCGGGCGCTGGCGCGCCAGCGCATCCAGCACCTCGGGCAGCGGCTGGTCGTGCACCACGAGCTGGTGGCGGCGCCAGGCGCCTTCCGTGGTGCTGGCGTCCAGCGGCGTGGCGGCGTCGGCCTGGGCGGCGGTGAAGCGCAGGCGCTCGCCCGCGTGCACGCGCAGCGGCGCGCCGCCGGCCGCCGGCTGGACCTCGGTGGTGGATTCGAGCATGGAGAGCACGGTGGCATCCGGCTGCCGCTCGACCATAAAGCGCGTGCCCAGCGCACGGATGAGGCCGTGCGCGGTTTGCACGACGAAGGGGCGGGCGGCGTCCTTCGCCACGTCCACCAGGATGTCGCCCTGTACCAGCTCCAGCGTGCGCCGCGCCGCGTCGTAGCGCAGGTTCACGGCGCTGCCGCCGCGCAGGGCGATGCGGGTGCCGTCGGCGAGCTGGTGGTCCTGCCATTCCCCGGCGCTGGTGCGCAGGTCCGCCATCAGGTAAGCGGGCGGCCAGACGCGCAGCGCGACGGCGGCGGGCACCGCCATGGCCAGCACCAGGGCCAGCACGGCGCCTGCGCGGGCCGCGCGGCGGCGTCGGCTTTGGCCCGTGGACAACGCGGCGTTGAGCGCGGCCTGCGCCGGGCGCGCATTACCCCCCGCCTGACCGCGCAGGCCCTGCACGCGTTCCAGCAGGGCCTCCATGCGCTGGGCGGCCTCGGCATGGCGCGGGTCGGCGGCCTTCCAGGCGATGAAGGCGGCGCGGGTGCGGGCGAGGGCGGCCGCGTTGCCCTGGGTCTCGTCGTCGCGCAGGCTCACCAGCCACTGCGCGGCCTCGGTGGCGATGGAGTCGTTGTCGCGGGCGGCGGCGCTCATGCGTGGCCGCCCGTGGCCGCGTGGCAATGCAGCAGGGCCTGCACGAGGTATTTGCGCACCATGCGGGTGGAAACGCCCAGCGTGGCGGCGATCGCGCCCTGGGGCTCGCCGTCCAGGAAGTGCAGCAGGAAGGCGCGCGCGGGCCGGGGCGGCAGGCCGTCGAGCGCAGCGCTGATCTGCTCCAGCGCCTGCAGGGCCGCCAGCGTTTCCTCGGGCGAGGGCGCCAGGCCCGGGTGGCTGTCGGCCAGCGCGGCCAGCTCGGCGAGGTAGGCCCGCTCCAGCGCCTGGCGGCGGGCGCGGTCGATCAGCAGGTGCTGCGCGGTGGTAGTGAGGTAGGCGCGCGGCTCGCGCAGGCCCAGCAGCGCGTCGCGCGAGGCGAGGATGCGCACGAAGGTGTCGTGCGCCACGTCCGCCGCACCATGCGGACAGCCCAGCCTGCGGCGCAGCCAGCCCAGCAGCCAGCCGTGGTGGTCTGCGTAGAGGACGTGGATGGGGGAGTGCATGGCAGCGCTGGTGGATTTTTGAATGAGAACCGTTCTCGATTGTAGTGCGCTGCCCCGGGCGGCCTCCGCAAGCGGGCGCGGCCCCCTACAATCGCTGCCTGTCGATGCGGAATTTCTCTTCTCTGCTCCCCCTTCTTCCCTTCCCCATGCATGCCCGCGGCCCACAACCAGAACACCAAAGCCGAACGCCATGCAGGGGCGCACGCCCGCTGCCGCTTCTCCAGGGTGCAGGCGCAGACCCGGTTTCAACTTCTGGAGCTTTCCCATGTCTGCACTTTTCAGCCCGACCGCCCTGGTCGTACCGTTTGAGAACCTAAGAATGACCGACGTCGAGGCGGTTGGCGGCAAGAACGCCAGCCTCGGCGAGATGATCTCCCAACTGCCCCAGGGCGTGCGCGTGCCCACGGGCTTCGCCACCACCGCCCACGCGTTCCGCGAATTCCTCAAGCACGAGGGCTTGGCCGAGCGCATCAGCCAGCGCCTGGCCACGCTGGACACCGAGGACGTGCGCGCCCTCGCCGAGGCCGGCGCCGAGATCCGCGGCTGGATGGAAAACCAGCCTTTCCCCGCCGACCTGGAAAAGGCCGTGCGCGATGCCTTTGCAGCCCTGTCGGCCGGCAACGACCAGGCCAGCTTCGCCGTGCGCTCGTCCGCCACGGCCGAGGACCTGCCCGACGCATCGTTTGCGGGCCAGCAGGAGACCTTCCTGAACGTGGTCGGTGTTGACGACGTGTTGCACAAGATGAAGGAGGTGTTCGCCTCCCTCTACAACGACCGCGCCATCAGCTACCGCGTGCACAAGGGTTTCGCGCACGACGTGGTGGCGCTGTCGGCGGGCGTGCAGCGCATGGTGCGCTCCGACCTGGGCGCGGCGGGCGTGATGTTCACCATCGACACCGAGAGCGGCTTCGACGACGTGGTATTCATCACCAGCAGCTACGGCCTGGGCGAGACGGTGGTGCAGGGCGCCGTGAACCCCGACGAGTTCTACGTGCACAAGCCCATGCTCAAGGTAGGCAAGAAGGCCGTGATCCGCCGCAACCTGGGCTCCAAGCTGATCCAGATGGTGTTCTCCACGCCCGAGGAGAAAAAGGCCAGCGGCAAGCTCGTCAAGACGACCGACGTGGCCACCGAGCAGCGCAACCGCTATTCGCTGACCGATGCCGACGTGGAGCAGTTGGCCCACTACGCACTGGTGATCGAGCAGCACTACGGCCGCCCCATGGACATCGAGTGGGGCAAGGACGGCACGGACGGCCATCTCTACATCCTGCAAGCGCGCCCCGAGACGGTGAAGAGCCAGTCCAAGGGCCAGGCCGAGCAACGCTTCAAGCTCAAGGGCTCCAGCACCGTGCTGGCCGAGGGCCGTGCCATCGGCCAGAAGATCGGCACCGGCCCCGTACGCCTGGTGCACAGCATTTCCGAAATGGACAAGGTGCAGCCCGGCGACGTGCTCGTCACCGACATGACCGACCCCAACTGGGAGCCCGTGATGAAGCGCGCCAGCGCCATCGTCACCAACCGGGGCGGCCGCACCTGCCATGCGGCCATCATCGCGCGCGAGCTGGGCATCCCGGCCGTGGTGGGTTGCGGCGACGCGACCGAACGCCTGAAGGACGGCACGCTGGTCACGGTGAGCTGCTCCGAAGGCGACACCGGCAAGATCTACGACGGCCTGCTCGAAACGGAAGTGACCGAGGTGCAGCGCGGCGAGATGCCGGCCATCGAGACCAAGATCATGATGAACGTGGGCAACCCGCAGCTCGCCTTCGACTTCGCGCAGCTGCCGAACGAAGGCGTCGGCCTGGCCCGCCTGGAGTTCATCATCAACAACAACATCGGCGTGCACCCCAAGGCCATCCTGGACTACCCCCAGATCGACGCCGACCTGAAGAAGGCCGTGGAATCCGTGGCGCGCGGCCATGCCTCGCCCCGCGCCTTCTACGTGGACAAGGTGGCCGAGGGCGTGGCCACCATCGCCGCCGCGTTCTGGCCCAAGCCGGTCATCGTGCGCCTGTCGGACTTCAAGTCCAACGAATACCGCAAGCTCATCGGCGGCAGCCGCTACGAGCCCGAGGAAGAGAACCCCATGCTGGGCTTCCGCGGCGCGGCGCGCTACATCAGCGCCGACTTCGGCGAGGCCTTCGCCATGGAGTGCGAGGCGCTCAAGCGCGTGCGCAACGACATGGGCCTGACCAATGTGCAGGTGATGGTGCCCTTCGTGCGCACGCTGGGCCAGGCCGAGCGCGTGACCAAGCTCCTCGCATCGCACGGCCTGCAGCGTGGCAAGGACGACCTCAAGGTCATCCTGGCCGAGCGCTTCCTGGAGTTCTTTGATGGCTTCTCCATCGGCTCCAACGACCTGACCCAGCTCACCCTGGGCCTGGACCGCGACTCGGGCCTGGAGCTGCTGGCGCAGGACTTCGACGAGCGCGACCCCGCCGTGCAGGCCCTGCTCAGCCGCGCCATCGCGGCCTGCAAGGCCCAGGGCAAGTACGTGGGCATCTGCGGTCAGGGCCCCAGCGACCACCCGGACTTCGCGCAGTGGCTGGCCAAGGAAGGCATCTCGTCGATCTCGCTCAACCCCGACAGCGTGATCGCCACCTGGCAGCAGTTGGCCAGCTGATGCTCCATGCCGCAGCCCCCGCGCCCCGATGATGCAGAAAAGGCGGGGCCGTTCCCGCCCGACCTGCACGACGTGCGGCACCTGTGGCTCAAGGCGGGCCTGCTGCTGCTGTGGGCGCTGGTGTCCTTCGTGGCTACCTACTTCGCGCGGGACCTGGAATTCCTCGTCGTGGCCGGCTGGCCCCTGGGCTACTGGATCGCGGCGCAGGGCGCGGTGGTGGTGTTCATCGGCATCGTGGTGGCCTATGGCTGGGCCATGAACCGCTTCGAGCGCCAGGACGCCGAGCGCGCTGCGGCCACGGCCGGGGAGGCGGACGGCCGCCATGGCTGAGCCCGGCTCCTTCAGCCCCGCGGGCCCGGAGCGCCCCAGTTCGGGGCCGGCCTACCTCTGGCGGCTGCACCGCATCCTGGCGCTGTACGTGGTGGGGGTGGCGGGCTTCCTGGCCCTGATGACCTGGGCCGAATACCAGGGGCTTTCGCGCCACTGGATCGGGCCCATCTTCCTGTTCCTCACCGTGATGGTCTATGCCGGCATCGGCGTGTACGGGCGCACCACCGACCCCGAGGAATACTACGTGGCCGGGCGGCGCATTCCGCCCCTGTACAACGGCATGGCGGCGGCGGCGGACTGGATGAGCGCCGCGTCCTTCATCAGCCTGTCCGGCGCGCTGTACCTGCAGGGTTTCTCGGGCACGCCCGAGCAGGCGGGCGGCCTGGCCTACCTGCTGGGCTGGACGGGGGGCTTCTGTCTGGTGGCCATGCTGATCGCGCCGCACCTGCGCGCGATGGGGCTGTACACCGTGCCGGAATTCTTCCACGTGCGCTTCGGCGGGCGCTGGCCGCGCGTGATCGCGGCGCTGGCGGCCGTGCTGTGCTCCTTCACCTACGTGGTGGCGCAGATCTACGGCGTGGGGCTGATCGCGTCCCGGCTCACGGGCGTGCAGTTCGAGATCGGCATCATGCTGGGCCTGGGCGGCGTGCTGCTGTGCTCGTTCCTGGGCGGCATGCGCGCCATCACCTGGACGCAGGTGGCGCAGTACGTGGTGCTGCTGCTGGCCTTTCTGATCCCCGTCTCGTGGTTGGCCTACAAGCAGCTGGGCAACCCATTGGCGCCGCTGGTCTATGGCGAGCAGATCAGCAAGATCGCCGGCCTGGAGGCGCAGTTGCTGGATTCCCCTGCCGAATACCAGGTGGTGCAGACCTACCTGCGGCGCGCGCAGGACTACGAGGCCCGCCTGACCGACGTGGAGGGCGCGCTGGAGCGCGAGCGCGAGAAAGGGCGCGAGCGCATCCGCGCGCTGCGCGCCCAGGGCGCCGACGTGGGCCTGATCGTCTCGGCCAGCCGGGAACTGGCGGCCCTGCCGCGCGACGCCGCCACGGCCCGCGAGCGCTGGACGCGCGAGATGCGCGAGAACTACGAGCGCGCCCGCCCCCTGGGCGGCCTGCCCCGGCACAGCCAGGCCTATGCGGGCGACCCCCACGGCACGCCCGAGGAGCAGCGCGACTACGAGCTGACGCGGCGCAACTTCCTCGCGCTGATGTTCTGCCTCATGGTGGGCACGGCGGGGCTGCCGCACCTGCTCACGCGCTACTACACCTCGCCCACGGTGTCGGGCGCGCGCGCCTCGGTGGCGTGGTCGCTGTTCTTCATCGCGCTGCTGTACCTGAGCGCGCCGGCGCTGGCGGTGCTGGTGAAGTTCGAGGTCATGCAGAACCTGGTGGGCAGCAGCTTCGACCAGCTCCCTAACTGGATGGCGCAGTGGGCGCGGGTGGACAGCTCGCTGCTGTCCGTCGAGGACGTGAACGGGGACGGCATCGTGCAGTTCGGCGAGATCCGCCTGGGGGCGGACCTCATCATGCTGGCCACGCCCGAGCTGGGCGGTCTGCCGTACGTGGTTTCCGGCCTGGTGGCGGCGGGCGGGCTGGCGGCGGCGCTGTCCACGGCCGACGGACTGCTGCTCACCATCAGCAACGCCATGGTGCGCGACCTGTACTTCTCGGACGCGCAGCGCAAGGCCTCGCCCGAGCAGCGCGTGATCCTCACCAAGTTCACGCTGCTGGCCGTGGCCCTGTCGGCGGCCTTCGTGGCCGCGCTCAAGCCGTCCGAGATCCTGCCCATGGTGTCGGCCTCGTTTTCGCTGGCGGCGTCGGCCTTCGTGCCGGCCATGGTGCTGGGCATCTTCTGGCGCGGCACCACGCGCCAGGGGGCCGTGGCCGGCATGCTCGTGGGGCTGGGGGTGACGGTGTACTACATGCTCTCGCACGTGTCCGTTTTGCGCGCGTTGCTGCCGCCATGGCTGCTGGCGGACGGACTGTGGTTCGGCATCCAGCCCATCTCCGCCGGGGTGTTCGGCGTGCCCGCCGGGGCGGCGGTGGCGCTGGTGGTGAGCTGGGTCACGCGGCCCGCGCCCGAGTTGCCGCGCATCCGCTCGGAGATATAAGAGTGGCTTGGTTATGTATAAACCCCGATACTCATTTGTGTCCAACCGTGAGACGCTGAGTCTCCAGGAGAAGGAGACACATGATTCTCGTCAAGACGCAGGCAGGGCAGGACGCACTCAAGGATCGGCATGGCAGCCTCAGCTCGCGCCAGCGCTCGGCCTTCATCCTGTTTGACGGCAAGCGCACGACGGGCGAAATCCTCGCGGCGACGGCGGCCATGGGCATCACGCAGGACGACGTGCAGGCCATGATCGATCAGGGCCTGCTGGTATCCCTTTCCGGCAAGCCTGCTTTTCCTTCCACTGCCGCGCCTGCAGCGGCGGCCACCGACCTCGGCACGGTGGCGTCGCCCATCCTCGAGGGCTCCGGCCGCTCCCCCAAGGAGCGCTACCAGGCGGCCTATCCCATCGCCACCGAACTCACGGCCAGCCTGGGGCTGCGGGGCTTTCGCCTGAACCTGGCGGTGGAGGGGGCGGGCAGCTTCGAGGATCTGGCGGCCCTTGCGCCCAAGATCCGCGAGGCCGTGGGCGATGCGAAGTTCGCACGCCTGGACAAGGCGCTGTTCGACTGACCGGCCTGTTTCCTCCAAAAAAACAAAAGCGGCCTGCAGGCCGCTTTTGTTTTCATTCAGGGCAGGCCGCCGCTCAGCGGCCCACCTTCAGCAGTTCCACGTCGAACTTCAGCGTGGCGTTCGGCGGGATCACGCCGCCGGCGCCACGGGCGCCGTAGCCCAGGGCCGCGGGGATGATCAGCGTGCGCTGGCCGCCGATCTTCATGCCCTGCACGCCTTCGTCCCAGCCCTTGATGACCATGCCCGCGCCCAGCGCGAACTCGAAGGGGTCGTTGCGGTCGCGGCTGGAGTCGAACTTGGCGCCCTGCACACCGTCGTTGTAGAGCCAGCCGGTGTAGTGCACCGACACGTTCTGGCCTTTGGTGGCTTCGGCGCCTTCGCCCACGGTGGTGTCTTCGTATTGCAGGCCGGATGCGGTGGTGGTCAGTGCCATGGTGGAATTCCTCGTAAGCTATTAAAAATATAGCTTCCAGCGCTTGCTGCACAAGCGCTGGAAGCCATTTTGACTATTATTTTGGGGCTCAGGCCTTCTTGGCGCGGCCGGCCACCCAGCGGGTGGCGAAGGCCTGCACGTCGGACAGGCGCTTGAGCAGGTCGGCGCCCGAGGGGGTCACGGTGTAGCCGTCGCTGCCGTGGTCCACGAAGCCGGCTTCGCGCAGTTCCTTGATGCGGGTGTTGAGCGTATTGGGGGTGATGCCCCCCACGCTGTCCTGCAGCAGGCGGAACGTCTGGGGGTGGCCGTCCTTCAGGGCCCACAGCACGCGCAACGCATACCGGCATTCGAGCCGTTCGAACAACTGGTTGATGGCGGCATTTTCCTTGGAGCTCATGAACGCTTCTCCTCGCGCTGGTGTTGGATCAAAAGTTCGGTTCGGGCGGCGGCCTGCCGGCCCCGCCGGTGTGCGCTGACTATAGCGTGGAACCCATTTTGCTACAAGTTTGGTAGCTCAGAACACACACCACGCATGCGCTAACCCGTGAAATTCAGGTCTTTCGTATCAAACTGTTGCGACGAGGCCACGGTTGCGGGTCCTTGACCCAGCCGTGCCAGATGGTCCACCAGCACCCGGGCCGCGGGGGTGAGCATCTGGGCGCTGCGAAAGCAGATGGCGAAGCGGCGGCGGGCCCACGGGTCGCTGAGCGGGACCACGCGCACTGGCGCGACATCCGCGAACGGCAGGGCCACTTCCCGGGGCACGACGCTGATCGCCAGGTTGGCGCGCACCACGCGCAGGGCGGCGTCGAAGTTGGACACGAGCACGCGGTGGGCCAGCATCTTCCCCTCCACGGCCGCCGCGCGCGCCAGCAGCACCTGCACGGCGCTCAGGGCCGGCATGCTGACGAATTCGTGGTCCAGCACCTCGGCAAAGCGCACGCTCTCGCGCTGCGCCACCGGGTGCGAGACATGGGCCACCACGGCCAGGTGGTCGTGGCGGTAGCCGCAGACCTCCAGGCCCGAGAGGTCCGCGGCGTCCCAGCAGATGCCGATGGAGGCGCTGCCGTCGCGGATGCCCTGCACCACGTCCGGGCTCACGCGCTCTTCCATGCTCACCTGGATGTCGCGGTGCGCCGGGTCCTGCAGGAAGGCCGCCACGTCGTCAGCCAGCGACTCGGCCATGACCGAGGCCGTGACCAGCATGCGCACATGGCCGCGCGTGCCGGTGGCGTAGGCCGCCATGTCGCGCTCGATCTGGCCCACGCTGGCGAGCATGGTGCGGGCGTGCTCCAGCAGCGTTTCGCCCGCCGGAGTGGGGACGACGCCGCGCCGCTTGCGCACCAGCAGCGGCGTGCCCACCGTGTCTTCCAGCTGCGCCAGCCGCTTGCTGATGGCCGAGCCCACGATGGCCTCCTGCTCCGCTGCGCGCGCGATGCTGCGGTGCTCGCAGACGGCGGCAAACAGCCGCAGGGTTTGCAGGTCGAGGTCGCGCATGGTGTTTAGGTGTTCCTATTGGGAATCATAGGACTTCCAAAATGTCTTTTCTGATTCCAAATGGAATTTCTAGAATTCCGCCACGACAACCCCCAGCCTGGAGACAACCCCTTGAGCAGCACCCCACCGCCCCAATCGATCCCCCAGGCCGTGGTGCGCGAAGTGGGTCTGCGCGACGGGCTGCAGAGCATTGCCACCACCGTCTCCACGGCGCACAAGATCGAATGGGTCAACGCCGCCCATGCCGCCGGCCAGCGCGAGATCGAGGTCGGCTCCTTCGTGCCGGCCCGCCTGCTGCCCCAGCTCGCCGACACGGCCGAGGTGCTGGCCCATGCCAGGACGCTGCCGGGCCTGTTCGCCTCGGTGCTGGTGCCCAATGCCCGGGGCGCCGAGCGCGCGCTGGAGCTGGGCGCCGACCTGATGATCGTGCCCCTGTCCGCCAGCCATGCCCACAGCCTGGCCAACCTGCGCAAGACGCCCGACGAGGTAGTGGCCGAGGTGGCGCGCATCCGTGCGCTGCGCGACGCCAGCGGCAGCCGCACCCTGATCGAGGGCGGCGTGGGCACGGCCTTTGGCTGCACCCTGCAGGGCGACGTGGCCGAGGGCGAGGTGCTGCGGCTGATGCAGGCGTTGCTCGACGCCGGCGCCGACCGCGTGAGCCTGGCCGACACCGTGGGCTATGCCGACCCGGCCGCGGTGGCCCGCCTGTTCGGCAAGGCGCGCGCGCTGGCGGGCGAACGCCTGTGGTGCGCCCATTTCCACGACACGCGCGGCATGGGCCTGGCCAACGTCTGCGCGGCCTGGCAGGCGGGCATCACCCGCTTCGACGCCTGCCTGGCCGGCATCGGCGGCTGCCCGCATGCGCCGGGCGCCAGCGGCAACGTCACGACCGAAGACCTGGTGTTCATGCTGGAGCGCATGGGCATCGCCACCGGCATTGACGTGGCGGCGCTGCTGGCCTTGCGCCAGCGCGTGGCCGGCTGGCTGGCGGGCGAGACCCTGCACGGCACACTATGGCAGGCCGGCCTGCCCCGGCCCACCGCTGCGCCCGCCGCGCCGCAGGCGGCCTGAACCTCTTTTCAACGCTCCGAACATGAACGACGACACGCAAACCGCATCCTCCCCCCGCCTGCCGCTCGAAGGCCTGCGCGTGGTGGAGTTCACCCACATGGTCATGGGCCCCACCTGCGGCATGGTGCTGGCCGACCTGGGCGCCGAGGTCATCAAGGTCGAGCCTGTGGACGGCGACCGCACGCGCCACCTGCTGGGCGCGGGCGCGGGCTTCTTCCCCATGTTCAACCGCAACAAGAAGAGCATCGCCATCGACCTGCGCAGTCCTCAGGGCCTGGAGGCGGCGCGCAGGCTCGCGGCCTCGGCCGACGTGGTGGCGCAGAACTTCAAGCCCGGCGTGATGGCCAAGTACGGCCTGGACTACGCGGCGCTGAGCGCGCAGAACCCACGCCTCATCTACGTGAACCACACGGGCTTTCTGCCCGGCCCCTACGAGCACCGCACGGCGCTCGACGAAGTGGTGCAGATGATGGGCGGCCTGGCCTACATGACCGGGCGCCCCGGCGACCCGCTGCGCGCGGGCACCAGCGTGAACGACATCATGGGCGGCATGTTCGGCGCCATCGGCGCCATGGCGGCGCTGATGCAGCGCGGCATCACCGGGCGCGGGCAGGAGGTGGACTCGGCCCTGTTCGAGAACAACGTCTTCCTGGTGGGCCAGCACATGATGCAGTACGCCGTCACCGGCCAGCCCGCCGCGCCCATGCCCGACCGCATCTCGTCCTGGGCCGTGTACGACGTGTTCAGCGTGAAGGACGGCGGGCAGATCTTCCTGGCCGCCGTGAGCGACGCGCAGTGGCACACCTTCTGCGACGCCCTGGGCTATGCCGACCTCAAGGCCGACCCGCGCCACGCCACCAACAACGACCGCGTGCGTGCGCGCCCCACGCTGATGCCCGTGCTGCGCGAGCGCCTGGCCGCGCACACGGCCGACGAGCTGGCGGCCATCTTCGAGCGCCACGGCCTGCCGTTCGCGCCCATCCGCCGGCCGGAAGAACTTTTCGATGACCCGCACCTCGCCGCCACCGGCGGCCTGGCCGACGTCACGCTGCCTGACGGCGAGCGCGCCGGCCAGACCGCGCAGGTCACGCTCATGCCGCTGCGCATGGACGGCCAGCGGCTGGACGTGCGCTGCGATCCGCCGCGCCTGGGCCAGCACACGGCCGAGCTGCTGGCCGGCCTGGGCTACACGCCCGAGGCCGTGGCCGCGCTGCAGGCGGCCGGCGCCGTGGCCTGAATTTTCCCTTTGATAAAAAAACCTGGAGACAAGCATGCACCCCCACCATTTACCTCGCACGCCCGGCCGCATCACGCGCCGCCATGCCCTGGCCTGGGCCGCCGCGCTGGGCGCCCCCGCGCTCGCGCATGCGCAGGGCGACGGCAAGCCGCTGCGCGTGATCATGCCGGTGTCGGCGGGTTCGGGGGCCGACGGCGCCGTCCGCGCCATCAGCAACAGCCTGGCCAAGGCGCTGGGCCAGCCGGTGGTCATCGAGAACCTGCCGGGCGCGGGCGGTATCACCGGCACCACGCAGATCGTGCGCGCGCCCAAGGACGGCTCGGTGATCGGCGTGGTGTCGAACAACCACGTGGTCAACCCCAGCGTCTACAAGAACATCCCGTTCGACTCGCTGGCCGACATCACGCCCATCACCATCCTGGGCGCCACGCCCTTCGTGCTGGTAGCGCACCCCTCGGTGCCCGCCAAAACGGTGCAGGAGCTGATCGCCTACGCCAAGGCGAAGCCCGGGGTGCTGAACTACGGCTCGTCCGGCAACGGCACCATCCTGCACCTGGGCGCGGCCATGTTCGTGGACCAGGCCAGGCTCGCCATCCAGCACATTCCCTACAAGGGCATGGGCCCGCTCATGAATGACGTGCTGGGCGGCCAGGTGCAGCTGGCCGTGGTGGCGGTGGCACCGGCGGCCGCGCACATCAAGTCGGGCGCGCTGCGCGCCCTGGGCGTGACCACGGCCACCCGCGTGGCCGCGCTGCCGGGCGTGCCCACCATCGCCGAGCAGGGCCTGCCCGCCTACGAGCTGGACGGCTGGGTCGCGCCTGTGGCGCCTGCCGGGCTGCCCAAGGCCGAGCTGGCGCGCCTGTACAACGGCTTCAAGGCCGCGATGGAGATGCCCGAGGCGCACGACGCCCTCATTGCCCAGGGCTACGAGATCAAGCTCACGCCGCCCGAGCAGGCGGCGGCGTTCTTCCGCAGCGAAGCCGCGCGCATGGCCCAGGTGGTGAAGAACGCCAACGTCAGGATCGACTGACGCGCGGCCCCCGGCGGGCCTGTCATAGATTTGAGGTGTTTTTGGCATCCAGCGCTTGCTGGACAAGCGCTGGCAGCTATCGTTTTTGTAGTCGATCAGCCCGACAGGGCAGGGTACTGCGGGCGCATGCGGAAGACGGCCACCGCCTCCACCATCTGGCGGGCCTGGCCGCTCAGGCTGCCCGCCGCTGCCGCGCTCTCCTCGACCAGCGCGGCGTTCTGCTGCGTCACGTCGTCCATGCGCACGATGACCTGCGTCACGCGCTCCATGTCGGCGGTCTGGGCGGCGCTGGCCTGGCTGATCTCTTCCATCAGGGCGCTGACCTCGCGGATGGAGGCGACAACCTCGGCCATGGTGGTGCCCGCGTCGCGCGCCAGGTCCGAGCCCGACTGCACGCGCTCCACGCTGGTCTGGATCAGGCCCTTGATCTCGCGCGCGGCGCCGGCGCTGCGCGTGGCCAGGGCGCGCACCTCGCTGGCCACCACGGCGAAGCCGCGGCCCTGCTCGCCCGCGCGGGCGGCTTCCACGGCCGCGTTGAGCGCGAGGATGTTGGTCTGGAACGCGATGGAGTCGATCACGCCGATGATGTCGGCGATGCGGCGTGAGCTCTCCTGGATGCCCTGCACCACCTCCACCATCTGCGTCACCACCGCGCCGCCCCGCTGCGCCACCGCGGCGCCGTTGCGCGCCAGCGCGTTGGCGCGCTGCGCGTGGGCGGCGTTCTGCTGCACCGTGGCCTGCAGCTGCTGCATGGACGAGGCGGTCTCGTCCAGCGACGAGGCCTGCTCCTCCGTGCGCAGGCTCAGGTCGGCATTGCCCTGGGCGATTTCCGCGCTGGCGCTGGCCACGCCCTCGGCATTGCTGCGTACGTTGGCGACCACGCTCTCCAGGTTGCCCTGCATGGTGCGCAGGGCCTCCAGCAGCCGGGCGGGCTCGTCCCTGCCGTCGACCGCTATGGCGCTGGTCAGGTCACCCGCCGCCACCTTGTGCGCCACGGCCACCGCCACGCCCAGCGGGCGCACCACCGAGCGCGTGAGCAGCCAGCCCGCGCAAGCGCCCAGCGCGGTGACCAGGGCCAGCGCCACCAGGCTGCTGACGAGCGCGCGCCGCGCGTCCTGCGCCGCCTGCTGCGCAATCGCCGCGCTGCTGGCCGCCACCTGCTGGCTCAGTTCGGTGAGCAGCTTCGCAGGGCCCTGGTCGATGTCCGCCACGTCGGCGTCCCCAGCCGCCGGCACGAAGCCGAGCGACTGGAACACCTCGAAGCCCTTGCGGTAGCCCTGCGCCATCTGGGCGTGGGCCTGGCTGAACTTCTGCAGCGCCGCCTTTTCCCCGGCGTCGTCGAGCTCGGGCTCCAGCGCCCGGGCGGCGTCGGCCACGCGCTTCTCGCTGGCCTGGAAGGCGGCCCAGTGCAGCTCGCGCTTGCGCGAATCCTCGCCGCGCAGCAGGGTGTTCTTCCATTCGAGCACCTGGGTCTTGAACTCGCTCTCCATGCGGCTCACGGCGCGCTCCTGGGCCATGCGCGCCTGCACGGTGGTCTCGTAGGTGCCCAAGGCGCGGTACAGGGCGGCGATGCCGAACAGCGCCGCCCCCAGCAGCAGCGCCAGCACCAGGCCCAGCGCCGTGGCCATGCGGGTGCCGATGGAGTGGTTGGACATCTTCATGCCCCTATGCCTTGAGCTTGAGCAGGTACACCATCACCCGCGCGGTGGTCAGGTCCAGCTCCATGAACTCCGCCAGGTCCTTGCCCGCCAGCCAGGACGGCTCCCACCGGTTCTGCTTGAGCGTGCGCAGCCACGATTCGTGCGCCGTGGCGGCCTCGACGGCCGCGAGCATCTCGGCCGCGCGGCTCGCCGGCACGGCCTTGCCCGTGAGCACGCCGCGCCAGTTGGCCATCACCGCGTCCAGCCCCTGCTCGCGGAAGGACGGCAGGCCGAACACGCTGCGCCGGGCCGACACGCCGATGGCCCGCAGCTTGCCCGCTGCGATGGCATCGCTGAACTCGCTGTAGCCCGACAGGCCCACGGTGGCGCTGCCCGCCAGCACCGACTCGACCACCTCGTTGCCGCCCGCGAAGGGCTTGTAGACCAGCCCTTCCGGGTTGGCCTTGGCGGCCCGCGCCAGCACGCCGGAGAAGATGTGGTCCACCCCGCCCGCCGAGCCGCCGGCCACCGGCACCGCGCGGATGTCGGCGCGCAGCGCGTCGGCCAGGTCCTTGGCGTTCCTGATGGGCGACCGGGCTGCGACCGCCGCCACGAGGTAGTCGCTGGTCAGCCGCGCCAGGGGCTGGATGTGGCCCAGGTCCACGGCGGGCTTTTGCAGCGCCACGGCGCCCACCATCACCATGCCGCCGATCAGCAGGGTGTTGGGGTCGCTGCCGTACTTCTCGGCATATTTCGCGAGGCCGATGGTGCCGCCCTTGCCGCCCACGTTCTCGTACTCGATCTGGTCCGCCGCCCCCGCGGCCACGAGGGCCGCGCCCAGGGCCCGGCCCGTCTGGTCCCACCCGCCGCCCGGGTTGGCGGGGATCACGATGCGCAGCGTGGCGGCCAGCCGGGGCGCCCGGCTGGCGCGGGCGGCGGTGGATGAGGTCTGCTGGGCCAGCGCCGCGCGGCCCAGCGGCGTCAGGGCTGCCGCCGCCGCGATGGCGGCCTGCAGCAGGGTGGTGCGGCGGGACGGGTTCATGATGCGGATGCCTCCATAGGGTGTGATGCGGGCCTATGGTGGATTCCGAAACTGTCAGTCGGCTGTCCGGCGTATCAGGGTAAACGTTAGACGTCTTCGCTAGCCGCCTTGGGCGCGCTCAGGGCCTTGCTGTAGTAGCCCGAAGGGTCGAAGCAGCACACCCGCCGCTTGCCGGAGGCCAGCATGTCGCAGGCATTGCGGATCCGCTGCGCCCGCGTCTTGGCCTGCTTGGCCGAGGTGATCCAGTGGATCCAGTCCAGGCGGGCGATGGTGGTGGTGGCCTCCCACACGGCCCTGGCCTCGGGCGCCTGCGATAACGCGGCCTGGAGGTCCGGCGGAACCGTGGGCTCGGGTTCCTGCTCCACCGGCATGACTTCGAAAGTGGCCACGTCGCCGATGCGCACGCCGGCGGCGTCCAGCAACTCCTGGGCCATCGGCAGCCAGTGGCTCAGCTGGCCGTCCGGCTCCAGCGTGGCCTGGAAGCCATGGCCGTCGATGGTTCCCTGGACGGTGGTCCTTCCGCGCCGGGGGAGCTTGGCGCTTGCGTCCCGGGGCAGGACCACGAAAGCGCAGCCGGTGTGGCCGTCCGCTTTCGCTGGGCGGATCAGTTTGGCCTGGAACCGGGATGTCGTTTCGCTGTGGGTCATTGCGAGATAGCTCCCTGAATGCGTCCTGGAACCAAAAAATGATAGCTGCTCGCGCCTGTCCCACAATGGCCGGAGGCCAAAAAGGGTTGAAATCGGCAGGGGGCCTGCGAGTGCGCGATTTTGCCGCGCAAATAAAAAAGCCCGGCTCCGTGGGGAACCGGGCTTTTGCTGGCCAGCGCTTACAGCGAATCGATGAAGCTGCGCAGCTTGTCCGACCGGCTCGGGTGCTTGAGCTTGCGCAGCGCCTTGGCTTCGATCTGGCGGATGCGTTCGCGGGTCACGTCGAACTGCTTGCCCACTTCTTCCAGCGTGTGGTCGCTGGTCATCTCGATGCCGAAGCGCATGCGCAGCACCTTGGCCTCGCGCGGCGTCAGGCCGTCCAGGATGTCCTTGACCACGTCGCGCAGGCCGGCCTGCATCGCCGCCTCGATGGGGGCGGTGTTGGCGCCGTCCTCGATGAAGTCGCCCAGGTGGCTGTCGTCGTCGTCGCCGATGGGGGTTTCCATCGAGATCGGTTCCTTGGCGATCTTCATGATCTTGCGGATCTTGTCCTCGGGGATCTCCATCTTCGCGGCCAGGATGCTCGCATCGGGCTCGAAGCCGAACTCCTGCAGGTGCTGGCGGCTGATGCGGTTCATCTTGTTGATGGTCTCGATCATGTGCACCGGGATGCGGATGGTCCTGGCTTGATCCGCGATGGAGCGGGTGATCGCCTGGCGGATCCACCACGTGGCGTAGGTCGAGAACTTGTAGCCGCGGCGGTATTCGAACTTGTCCACGGCCTTCATCAAGCCGATGTTGCCTTCCTGGATCAAATCCAGGAACTGCAGGCCGCGGTTCGTGTACTTCTTGGCGATGGAGATCACGAGGCGCAGGTTGGCCTCGATCATTTCCTTCTTCGCGTCGCGCGAGGTGGCCTCGCCCTCGTTCATGCGCTTGTTGATGTCCTTGAGCTCGGTCAGCGGCACCACCACACGGGCCTGCAGGTCCATCAGCTTCTGCTGCAGTTCCTGCACGGGCGGGATGTTGCGGGCCATCACCGTGCTCCAGGGCTTGCCGGCGGCGGCCTGCTTCTCGACCCACTTGAGGTTCAGCAGGTTGGGCGGGAATTCCTTGATGAAGGTTTCCTGCGGCATGCCGCACTTGTCCACGATGATGCGGCGCAGCTCGCGCTCCTTCTTGCGCACGTCGTCCACCTGGCTGCGCACCATGTCGCACAGCTTCTCGATGGTCTTGGCGGTGAAGCGGATGGTCATCAGCTCGGCCGACAGGGCGTGCTGGGCCTTGAGGTAGGCGGGCGTGCCGTAGCCTTCCTTGTCGTAGACCTTGTGCACCTTCTCGAACAGCTCGCGCAGCTTGTCGAAGCGCTCCAGCGCCTGCTTCTTGAGCTCTTCGAGCTTCTTGGTCAGGGCCTTGCTGCCGCCCTTGCCATCGTCGTCGTCGGCTTCGTCGAATTCGTCGAAGTCTTCCTCTGCCACGTAGTCGTCGGCCTCGTCGGGGTTGGAGAAACCGTCCACGATGGTGGAGATGACGACCTTGCCCTCGCGGATTTCCTCGCCCATGTTGAGGATCTCGGCGATGGTGGCGGGCGATGC